>Ga0302319_10000219_pt1 | contig 123372 bp, 98 predicted proteins | sample Bog_T0_2_FD_203319 | JGI IMG/M metagenome (GOLD analysis project Ga0302319, IMG submission 203319) | Peat permafrost microbial communities from Stordalen Mire near Abisko, Sweden - Bog_T0_2 | ecosystem: Environmental > Terrestrial > Soil > Wetlands > Peat | place: Sweden: Abisko, Stordalen...
TGAGTTCCGCGACGGCTTCCACCTTCCCCCGCAGCTGGGCTGCGATTGAGTTGAACTGCCGAGCCGTGATGCCATGTGCTGCAATAAACTCACGCTTTACCTCAGGGAGTTTCCGCGGATGAACGTAAAGCTCCACAAAGAGCCGCCGTTCCAGTTGGGAAAACAACCGAGCGCAGTCTTCCAACAAGGGAAAGCTGGCAGTGTCACGAAGCTTGGCGGTGATCGTGATCAAGCGTCGTCTTTCTGGAGGCAAGCGATGGCCCTTGCCGCCCTGTTCTTGGCGGAACGCCGCCCGTAGAGGCGGGCGCACATGCTGGTCAGCACCGCAATCATATCCTGAACAAGATCATCCTTGAGCTCGCTCTCATCAACGACAAGCAGGCGCCGGTTTTGTGCCATCAGGGTTGCCTCCACATATTCAGCCCCAAATCGCATCAGCCTGTCCCGGTGCTCCACCACAACCGTCTGTACCTTCGGGTCGCGCAATAACCGCATCAGGCCGCGCCGGTGTCCGTTAAGACCGCTACCTACTTCAGATACCGTTTCGACCACATTCAGCTTCCGGCTCATCGCGTAGGCCGCCAATCGGCCAAGTTGGGCCTCCAAATCTTTCTTCTGGTCGTGCGAGGACACCCGCGCGTAGAGTGCCGCTCCGTTCGGCCCGGCCGGGGCGTCTTCGACAATGATCGTTCCGGTTGGCAACTGGTGCGAAGGTAGCGGCAGCTTTCCACCCTTGAACATCTGCCAGGCCGCCTGGTAGCCAATCCCCTCTCGCTTCGCCCAAACCGATAGCTTCATACCCAAATTGTCGGCTCCAATCGCTCATAAAACGAGTAATCTCGTGATGAAATTAGATAAAACGAGCAACAATTGTTAACCCCTTCTCCTCCAATATGCAAAAGAACTTCGTGACGGGAATATCCCATGGGCTCTCCCCCCTTGTCCAAGGTCCGTTCCGCCCGCTCCTTGCCCTCCTGCTTGCTGGCCTTTCAACCGCCATGGCCAACCCGGCCGGAATCCGGACTCCAGCCGACCTGATTGCCTATCTCAAACAGATCGAGGGAACCCACACAATCTCCGGTCAGTACGTCGAAACCGGCGACCTGTCGCCGATCAAGGCAATCCATGCGAGCACGGGCCAGTGGCTGGGCCTGATAAGCGGGGACTATTTCCATTACGAACAAAGGACCGGAGCCCCGGTGACCTCCTTCAACGCAAGCGCTATCGCCTACTGGAAGGCGGGCGGCCTGGTGGCACTCAACCTGCACATGCCCAACCCAACAACCGGCGGCCCCGTGCACGACGTCTCGGGCCTCGATTCCGAGGGCCTGTTGACCCCGGGCACGGCGACAAACACCGCCTTCATGGATTCTCTGAGCCGGGTCGCGGAAGGACTGAAGGAACTTCAGGCGGCAGGAGTCGTCGTCATCTTTCGACCTTACCACGAGAATGGCGGCGACTGGTTCTGGTGGGGATCGGGATTCCGCCTGTCCTCGAAGCAGTTCGTCGCCTTGTGGCGTTTCACCTACACCTACCTTCGGGACACCCAGGGCCTCCACAACCTCGTGTGGCTCTTCGAGTCCGGACAGCCCGGGATTCCCGTCACCGCTAACTATCCCGGGGACGCCTACGTCGATATCGTCGGCCAGGATGTCTATATGGACCATCCCTCGGATGACACCGTCGTAGGCGGTTACCTGAAATTAGTATCCACCGGAAAGCTGGTATGCATGTGCGAGTTCGGCGCGGGGTCGCCAGAATTGGGAAATCCAAACTTTGACGAAACTACCCTAGTGTCGGCATTCCAGAACCGTATGCCCAAGACGGTCTTTTTCGTGCAATGGTGGGACGGGAATGCAGGCAGGGTTGGATGGGGCATGGCCTCTACGAAGAATGTCTCCGCTGCGTTGAACAGCCCCTGGATCACGAATCGAGACGCCATCTCGTACAAAGCTGTACGGACCCCCTAGCAAGGCCGCCGCTCCACGGCCGACCAACCGGCCGCGTGAAGATTTACCGTTTGTCCTGCGATAATGGTGTTTCCCCACCGGCTGCACCTGTTTAGACTCTTGTGCCATGTACGAACTCACCTTAACCGGCGCGCAGAAGACGTTTCTACGAGGGCACGGCCAGCTCCTCGCTCCCGTCCTAAAGGTCGGCAAGGGAGGGCTTACTCCTGCCTTTTACGCAGAACTTAGGCGGGCTCTGGCATCCCAGGAACTCGTCAAGCTGCGCTTCCTCGGGGCCGAGCGCGACGAACGCCCCAAATGGTGCGCCAAGATCGCCGAAGAGGGCCAGTGCGTCTGCGTGGGCGCCGTGGGCCACACGGCTCTTTTCTTCCGGCAGAACCCCGACCCGGCTCTTAGGCGGATCACGCTTCCCTGAGCCAGGCGATGGGTGAATCTTTCGCCCTCAAAGGGGGTCTGCGCGCTCGACTCCAAGCTTCTCGAGCAGGCGCTGAAGGTCCTCGTTGCCTCGGTACTCAATCACGATGCGGCCCTTCTTGGGCGTGTGAATGACGGCCACGCGAGCACCCAGGTGAGACGTGAGCCTCTTTTGGATGCTTTCGACCGCCGCGGCATCGCGTGCGGCGAGGTCCCGGTTGCGGGTCGGAGCCTTTGCAATTCCCCGGCCCTTTGCGGCCTTCCCTAGTTTCTCCGTGATGCGAACGCTTAGCCCCTCCTCGATCACACGCCTCGAAAGTATCGTGCGGGCTCCCGGATCCTCAACTCCCAGAAGCACCTTGGCGTGCCCGACGCTCAGGAGATTCTTCGCGATGTAGCCTTGAATTTCTGCATCGAGGGCCAAAAGGCGCAGCGCGTTGGCAACCGCAGCCCGGCTCTTGCCCACGCGTTCCGCTGCTGTCTCCTGCGTCAGGTCAAAGTCCCGCACCAAGCTCGCGAATCCTTGGGCCTCTTCGATCGGATTCAAACCCTCTCGCTGGAGGTTCTCGATCAGGCCGATGGAGGCAGCTGACGCGTCACTCGCTTCGACGATCCGGGCGGGAATCGACTTGATCTTGAGCTGCTGGAATGCGCGCCAACGGCGTTCCCCCGCGATCAGCTGATATTTTTCCCCGTGGCGGCGGACCACAATAGGCTGCAAAAGACCTTCGCTCCTGATGCTCTCGGCCAGCTCGGTGAGCTGGTCGGGCGCGATTTCCCGGCGCGCCTGGTAGGGGCTTGGCTCCACCAAGCCCACTTGGATCTCAAGGTACCCCGGCGAAAGGGGCGCATGGGCCGAGGGAGCAACCGTCGAGGGAGCGGGCGGCTTGGCGGCAGAAATGAGGCCGCCTAGTCCGCGGCCCAACCTGGATTTTTGTGGGGATGCCATGTGTAAATATTGTTTTCTGCCTCTCGCGCTACTTGCCTCCAGGAATGAAGAGCACCTGCCCCGCCTGGATCCGGGAGGGGTCCAGCAGCTTGTTGGCGTCAATGATGTCCTGGGCCTTCGCTCCTGTCTTCTTTGCAATGAGGCCGACGGTGTCCCCCTTCGCCACAGTGTAACTGACTCCTTCCTTCGAGTAGGTGTCTCCAAAAGCGGGCTTCGGGGTTGGGGTCGCAGCGGTCGTTCGGACCTGGGGTGCGGGGCCGGCCTTTGCCAGAGAGTCCAAGGCTGCATTGGTCTGCTTGGCAAGGACCTCCATCTGGGTTGCTACCTGCTGGAGTATCTCGGACCGCGAGGCTGCAACGGCAGAGGCGATCGAGGCGTTGATGTCGGCCACGGCGCCGTTCAGCTGGGCCGCCGTGATCATCTCCTTGTTTCCCTCTGCCCTGGCAACCTTAGCTTGGAGCTCCGAATTCTCATGCTCAAGCTGCTCCACGCGGAGCGTCAGCTCGTTTACGCGCTGCGACAGGCCGTGCACGTCCTCCCGCAGGTCTGCGAGCTCGGTCTGCCCGCGTGCCTGCGTCGGACCGATCGACGACAAAAGGGCGGCGAAGACTAACGTCAGGCGGGGGGAATAGAACCTGCCAGGCATTGGGCAGCGATCTTGCCAGAATGACCGCTGAAAACAAGCGGCATGTAGGACATGCCCTGCAGACGCCCGCGCTTTTTGCCTTAACCAGCCCAAAAAACATCCGATTTAGACCAGGTGATGAGCGGATTAAGGGGATCCTATTACATACCGATTCCGATTGGACTCAGGCCCGTCTACGACGCCTACGAGCCCATCCCGTACACGGCTGCCCTGGGGCAGGCCTTCAGTTTCGGCTGGCGAAAGGAATTTGGGAAGAAGCGCGGCCACGCGGAGGTCGCCTGGCACGACCCGCGACGCGCCCTACCAAAGAAAGCCCCTAGCAGGGTTCAATCCGCGTTCTGACTCGGCAGGCTGCGATTTCCTAGCGCCTGAAGGGCGTTTCCGACACTAGGGAGGACATCGGTTGCGAGGGGATCACGTACCCAACTGGAACGTTGAACCCACGCAGAAATTCGGGAGCCTCGAGCATCCGCCCGCCCGCTCGCTGGAGCTTCCTGAGCCTGAGCATGCCCGTGCCGGCGGCGACCAAAAGGCCAAGGGCATCCGGCCCTAACACCGTCCCCGGAGCGGCCTGAGCGGAAGAACCCAACCAATCGGCCAGTCCAAGTCTGATCGGGAGGCCGGAAATCTCGACCGTGGCCGACGGCCACGGATGAAGCCCGTTTATCCGGGCCGCAAGGATGGGGGCCGAAGCCGAGAAATCGAGGGCACCATCCGTCTTCTCATGCCTGCGGCAGAAGGTCGCCCCCAACGGATCCTGGGCCCTGAACTGAAGCGTCCCAAGCCCGAGAAGCGGAAGCGCGCGAGAGACCAGCGGGATCGCAGCCCGAGCGAGCTTGGCCTCCACGTCGGCGGCTGTGTCCAGGGGAGCAATCGCAACCCGCTCGACGTCTGCCACGGGCCCTGCGTCCAATTCGCGGACGATCCTCATCAGGGAGAGCCCGGTCTCGGCGTCACCCGAGGCCACCGCAGTTTGGATGGGCGAGGCCCCCCGGTATTTTGGCAGAAGGGACGCGTGGAGATTCAGGGTTCCCAGCCGGGGGATGGCGATGAAGTCGTCTTTAAGGATGCGGCCGTAGGCTACGACCAGAGTGACGTCCGGTCGAAGCGCGGAATAGGCCTCATGGGCCGCCGGATCGAGCTTCTCGGGCTGAAGTACCGCGATTTCCCGACCAGCGCACCAAGCCTTTATGCTGTTGGGCCTCACCGCCTGGCCACGACCCGAAGGGCGATCAAGGCCGGTCACGACACCCACGAGCTTCGCTACCGAGCTCCCCTCGCCCACGAGCCAATCCAGGAGGGAAAGCGCCACTGGATCCGAGCCCATGAATACGAGCCGCATCGGGTCCCCCATGGCTGCTATTTCCAACCGCTGCGGTCGACCGCGTCCCCCCGGGGCTTGCCAACCAGATCGAATTCGATCGGGCAGCCGGAAAGGTCGAATTCCTTCACTAGGCCTGCCTCCAGGTAGCGGCGGTAGCTCTCCGAGAGTTGCTCCTCGCGGTTGCAGAAGATCTTGATCCGGAATGGTCGGTTCCCCGTCTGCGTCGCGTAGAAGATCTTGAACCTTCTCGCGCCAATTGCCGGGGGCGGCGTGCGCTCGGTCAAGTGCGCCAGGCAATCGTTGAGGCGTGCCGTCGGAAGCTTTTTGTCGAGTGTCTTGTGGAGCTTCACCGCCGCGTTCAGCATGCGGTCGACCTCGAAGCCGCTGACCGCCGAAACGAAAATCAGGGGGGCTCCCGGGGTGAAGAATAGCCGCTCGAAGAGGGCTTTTTCGTATTTCTCGCGGTAATCGCGCTCGTTCTTGGAACCCGCAATGCCCCCGGGCTTCTTGAAGGCCGCAAGGACCAGGTCCCACTTGTTCACGATCACGGCGATGGGCTTGCGGTCCTTGACCGCCTCGCCCGCGATTGCCTTGTCCTGCTGGGTGATGCCGTCCATGGCGTCCACGACCAGGAACACGACGTCCGACCGCTGCATTGCATCGAGGGAGCGGAGGCGGGAGAAGTACTCCACGGAGGATGCCAGCTTCGTCGCCGACTTGATCCCCGCCGTGTCGATCAGCCGGAAGGGGTGCATCTTCTTGTCGCGGCCCTTGAACTCGAACGGCAATTCGATCGCATCCCGGGTTGTCCCCGCCAGCTCGTTCACGATCAACCGGTCGCTCCTCAGGAGCCGGTTGGCAAGGGACGACTTGCCCACGTTGGGCTTGCCGATGAAGCAGATGCAGATGGGCCCGGGGATCCTGCCGTTCTCGGTTTTTACCCTCACCCTCTCAGCATTCGGGTCCTTGGGGGGTAGCCCTATCTTCTGAAGGATCGCGTCGCGCAACTCGCCTTCGCCGCGGCCATGCTCGGCGGAGACAAAGATCGGCTCGCCAAGACCGAGGCGCGTGACGCCCTCGTGGTCCACCTTCTCGTCGCCAAAATCCGCCTTGTTCACGACGACGATCACGGCCTTACCGCTCTGCCGGAGGTTTCTCGCAATCCGGTCGTCGAGTGCCGTGATGCCATCCAGACCGTCAACGATGAAGAGGATCAGGGCCGCCGTATCGATCGCGAAACCCACCTGGCGTTCGGAGGCGGCGATAATGGCAGCTGAGGAGGTCTCGCCTGCCTTTAGACCGAGGCCCCCCGTGTCCATTAGCGTGTAGCCGTCGTCCACGTCGGCCGAGATGACGTCCCTCGTCACGCCCGGCTGGTCGTGGACGATGGAGATCCTCTTGCGCGCGAGGCGGTTGAAGAGCCGGCTCTTGCCGACATTGGGGCGGCCTACGATGACGACGGAGCGGAACATGGTGCCGTGGCGTTCACGAACCGTTCAATCCGATCGCAAGCCTCCACAAGTTGATCGTAGCCGGTTGCAAAGCTCGCGCGGACGAATCCCCGCCCGTTTTCGCCGAACGCCGTGCCTGGAACAACGGCGACGCTCTGCGATTCAAGAAGCCCGTAGGCAAAGTCGTGGTCGCTCAGGCCCGTGGCCGCGACGCTCGGGAAAACGTAGAACGCGCCGCCCGGAGCGTGGCACTTAAGGCCGCCTTCGTTGAGCCGGCGCACCACAAGGTCGCGCCTGCGGTGATATTGCTCGCGCATTCTTTTCACGCTGTCCTCCCCGTGCGTGAGCGCCTCGACCGCCGCCTCTTGGGCGAGGATCGGGGCGCAGAGCATTGAGTACTGGTGAATCTTCATCATCGCGTCGATCAGCACGGAGGGACCGCAAGCGTAGCCGATGCGGAAGCCCGTCATTGCAAAGGCCTTCGAGAACCCGTGGAGGAAAATCGTCCTCTCCTTCATGCCGGGAAAAACCGCGATGCTCGTGTGGACGTTGTCGTAGACGAGTTCAGAATAGATCTCGTCGCTGAGCACTATCAGGTCCTTCTCAACGGCGAAGCGGGCAATCTTCTCGAGCCTTTCGCGATCGCAGGTGCCACCCGTAGGATTGCAAGGAAGATTGATCATCAGCACCTTGCATCCGGGTTGCCAGGCCTTCTCGATGTCGGCGACATTGAGCGCGAAGCCGTCGTCCGCGCGCGTGGGCACCGGGATCGCAACCCCGTGCGCCAGGGCCACGCTCGGGTTGTACGAGACGTAGCAGGGCTGGTGGTAAAGCACCTTGTCCCCGGGGTTCAGGAGCGCGCGGAGCGCCAGGTCAATGGCCTCCGACACGCCCACGGTCACGATGATCTCGTCGTTCGGGCTGTAGGCGACGGAGTAATGGGCCTCCACGTAAGTGGAGATCGCGCGCCTCAGGTCGATCAGGCCGAGATTCGAGGTGTAGTGGGTCTTGCCCTTCTCGAGGGCGTAGATCGCCGCCTCGCGGATGTGCCACGGGGTGTCAAAGTCCGGCTCGCCGATGCCCAGCGAGATCACATCCTTCATCTTGGAGACGATCTCGAAGAAATCTCGTATGCCCGACTTGGGAAGCGTGCTTACGTGGCGTGCTACGAAGCGCTTCATGGCGATACCTTGAGCCTTTCGACCTCATGGGGGACCTGCTCAATCAGAAACGACCCCTCCTTGTAGGAGCGGAGCATAAAATGGGTGCTCGTGGAGAGGACGCCTTCCAGGGTTGAGAGTTTTTCCGACACAAACGCGGCCACCTTCTGCAGGCTGGGGCCATTCACGAAGATCAACAGGTCGTAGGCCCCCGACATCAGGTAGCAGGATTCGACTTCGTCGAACCTGCTCAGGCGCTCGGCAAGGCGGTTGAAGCCACCCCCACGCTCCGGGGTGATCTTAACTTCAATCACTGCGCGGACGGCTGCGACGGACTCCCGGGACAGGTCCAGGACCGGGCGCCAACCTAGGAAGATCCGGTCGTTCTTTAGCTGCTCCAGATGCTTGCTGACCTCGGCCTCGGACATGCCTGCCACCTGCGCCATTTGCGCCGTTGTGAGGTGACCACCTTCGATGAGCAGCTTGAGGACCGGGTTCATAAGGGGCGTGAGCGTCGCATAGACGCCCTGCCATTAGCCATCCCAAAAACGATCCCCGAGGTTGCATTGGAGCTCCCGTTGAGGCATCCGGTGGGTTCGCATGTTTGAATCCCTGACCGACAAACTGTCCTCCGCTCTGCGAAACCTTCGCGGGGTCGGCAAGCTTTCCGAGGAAAACATGGCTGCCGCGCTGGCCGAGGTACGCGCCGCGCTCCTCACCGCCGACGTCCATTTCAAGGTGGCCCGGGAGTTCACGGAGCGCGTGCAGGCCCAATGCGCCGGCCAGGAAGTCCTGAAGGGCGTCACGCCCGGCCAGCAGATCATAAAGATCATCCACGACGAGTTGGTCCGCCTTCTTGGGGAAGGTTCGACGGCGCTCAGTACGTCACGTCCCATCAAGATCATGATGGTCGGCCTCCACGGCTCCGGGAAGACGACCTCTACGGCCAAGCTGGGCCGTCTGCTCAAGAAGCGAGGGTACAAGCCCTTTGTGGTGGCCTGCGACGTCTACCGTCCCGCGGCCATAGACCAACTTGAAATCCTTGCGCGCCAGGAGGAACTTGGGTTCTACGCGGACCACGAGTCGAAGGATGTCCCGGCAATCGGGAAGGCAGGACTCGCAGCGGGCCTGGCCGCAGGAGCCGACGCGATCATCTTTGATACTGCAGGTCGGCTGCAGATCGACGAAGGCCTGGTGGACGAGGTTAGACGCCTGGGTTCCGTGACCTCGCCCGACGAGGTGCTCCTTGTCGCGGATGGAGCACTGGGCCAAGAGGCCGTGAACGTGGCGAAGGTGTTCCACGACGCCCTTCAACTCACCGGACTCGTGCTCACGAAGCTCGACGGCGACGCTCGAGGCGGTGCCGCGCTCTCCATCAAGTCCATAACGGGCATCCCCATCAAGTTCGTCGGGACCGGGGAGAAGACCGACGACTTCGACACGTTCTACCCAGAGCGGCTCGCCTCGCGCATCCTCGGCATGGGCGATGTCGTCTCGCTGGTCGAGAAAGCGCAAGAATCCATCGACCAGAATGAGGCCGAGCGGATGGCCGAGAAGATGCGGAAGTCCGACTTCAACCTCGAGGACTTCCTGTCTCAGTTGCAGGCCGTGAAGAAGATGGGGTCGATGCAGAGCATCATGGGAATGATCCCCGGCATGAGCGGCGTCCAGCTGGGTGATGACGCGGAGCGACAGATGGTGCGGACCGAGTCGATTATCAAGTCGATGACCATCCAGGAACGCCGCAAACCCGACATCCTGAATGGGAGCCGTAGGCAGCGCATCGCCAACGGCGCTGGGGTAAGGATAGCCGACGTAAACCAGCTCCTAAAGCAATTCCAGCAGATGCAGAAGATGATGAAGATGATGAGGGGCGGGAACCAGAAGAAGCTCATGCGCCAGATGGAGGCGATGAAGGGCAAGGGCGGGTTTCCGAGCATGTGAGGAGGCCGAGAAGGCTCCGCAACTTTGACCACGAACATCCCGCATTGACTGCGGGTTTTTCTTGGTGACTATCGCGGTATGATTCTTCGATCGTCAGACCGTCAGGCAGTCCGAACCGCCCTGAAGCGCAGTCGCGTTGTGGCGTTGCTCGGACCACGCCAATGCGGCAAAACGACGCTGGCGCGCGAATTTGTGGCAGCCGATTCCATCAATTATTTCGACCTCGAAGATCCGGCAAGCCTTGCGCGTCTTTCGGAGCCCGACCTGGCGCTCCGCCCCCTGAAAGGCCTGGTGGTGATCGATGAAGTCCAGCGTCATCCCGACCTGTTTCCGCTTCTGCGTGTCTTGGCCGACCGACGTCCGTTGCCCGCTCGTTTTTTGATTCTGGGCAGCGCCTCGCCCGAGCTTCTTAGGCAATCGGCTGAGACTCTCGCAGGCAGGATCGAAACCGTACCCCTGGAGGGTTTGCGCCTTGGGGACCTGGGTGCGTCCGCTCAGCCTCGCCATTGGTTTCGGGGAGGCTTCCCTTTGGCGTTCACCGCGCGCAGTGAAGTCGACTCCATCGCCTGGCGGAAGCAGTTCCTGCAGACATTCCTTGAACGCGACCTCCCGCAGCTGGGTGTCCAAATCCCGGCTGCCACGCTGAACCGGTTTTGGCACATGGTGGCACACTACCACGGTCAGATTTGGAACGCGGCCGAGTTTGCACGGGCGCTGGCCGTCAATGAATCTACGGTGCGCCGGTACCTCGATCTGCTGAGCGGCGTGTTCATGGTCCGACAATTGCCGCCGTGGTTCGAAAATCTCGGGAAGCGCCAGGTCAAGGCGCCCAAGATATACATCCGGGACAGCGGACTCCTGCATTCGCTCCTTGGCATCAATACGACGCGCGAGCTAGCCCTTCATCCCAAGGTTGGCGCGTCATGGGAAGGTTATGCTGTAGAGGAAGTGATTAAGGCCCTTCGACCGGATGCAGCCTACTATTGGGCGACCCATAACGGAGCTGAAATTGATCTCCTACTATTCCAGGGGGGGCAACGCATCGGTGTGGAGCTAAAACGCAGCGATGCACCGACCTTGACTCCATCGATGCGGATCGCCTTGGCCGACCTTAAATTGAACGAGCTCAAGGTCGTGTACCCGGGCGAATACAGCTACCGGCTAGCGCCAAAGGTCGAGGTTGTGCCGCTCAGGGCGCTAGTCGGCGCAAAGTGATGGAGACTTGGCGGGCCGCTCGCGCCATTCATGCATGAATGATAGCCATGAATCGTTGCCAGGATATGCCACCATAACGGTTGCATGCCGGGAGGAGTCTCAATAATCGAATGGAGCTAAGTTGTTGGCCCACCAACACCCACAGCAGATGCAGAAGATGATGCGTATGATGAAGGGCGGGAACCAGAAGAAGCTCATGCGCCAGATGGAGGCGATGAAGGGCAAGGGCGGATTTCCGGGAATGTAGATATTTAAATATCTATTAATAAATAGATTGCGAATTTATCTATCGTACGTGAACTTTGTATTTTATTTGAATAAGTCCGTTTTTCGGACTCTAATGAGTCCGATATGAAGACCTATTCTGTGACCGAGGCCAAGGCGAAGCTTGGCCCGTTAGCCGACCTGGCCCTAAAAAAACGCCCCGTGTTTATCCGGCGGGGTCAACGCATACTCCAGCTCGTTGAGGCAACGCTGCCGGAACCGATTCCCAATTACCCGGAAGGGCATTTCGCGGTCGGCGAGGAGCGCGCAGCGTATCTAAACTCCCTGCCCGTGGATCCAAAGCCGCTCGATCGATGACCCCAATTCGCCAATGGGATATCGTCCGAGTCCGGATCAATGCCAATGACCGTGACGAACATCCCGCCATCGTTCTCTCCCCAGTGGAAGTTGCATGTTCACCCCGAGTCGATCGGATAAATGTGATTTATGGTTCAACGCGCAGGCCCGCGCAGGAATTGCGACCCGGCGAAATTCTTCTGGATGAAGCGGACGGCTTGGACCACCTCACTGTTTTCGACTGTCTTCTATTTCCAGTGGTGAAGAAGGCGGCAATATCCGCAGTGGTCGGCCACGTGTCCACCGAACGCAAGCGGCACCTCCACCGGACACTGGTAGGTGCGCTTCGACTATTTTCGTAGATGCGGGTTGGTAGACCCAATCTCTACCCGATGCCTTGCGGCCATCTGTGCCATGCTGTGCCATTATAATCAGTTTTGCCGCTAGGAGTTTCAATAATCCAGCGGAGCTAAGCTGTTGACCCCGCAATACCCGCAGCAGATGCAGAAGATGATGCGGATGATGAAGGGCGGGAACCAGAAGAAGCTCATGCGCCAGATGGAGGCCATGAAGGGCCGGGGCGGATTCCCGGGGATGTGAGTCGCCCCGACGGCGCTCTGGCCGAAAACCGTTCTGCAGGGTTATTTCAGAACGTAGCGTCCATTCTTCTGCGTCCCAATTCGCCGCACCAATCCAGATTTTATTAACGGCCGAAGCAAATCCATCGCCCCTTGCTTGGAAATACTAAGCCCGTCCCACAATTCTCTTGGGCTTAGGTTGCCGCGAACCCGCAACAACTGCAGGAGCTGCTCCTGGCGCGGGCGCAAAACCACCTTTTTGCTTCCGGAGGCAGCAGCCAGATGCTGGATTCGCTGCCAGACCCTATCCAAGGTTTGTTGCAGTCCCTCAGCGGAGTATTCCAACCATGATGTGAGGTCGTCACCGTTCCGCCGAACCGCATCAAGCGCGGCATAATAGCGTGGCCTATCTTCCCAATAAAATTCGTCCACAGAAAAGATATGATGCGAGTCGAAGCCTCGCCGATAGAGATCCCACAGTGCCAAAGCCCGACCGGTGCGACCATTGCCGTCAGCAAACGGGTGAATCGTCTCGAATCGATGATGTACGATGGCCGAACTGAGCACAGGCGAAAGAATTAAAGACTCGGTGTTCCACCATTCTAATAATTCGAACATTAGACCCGAAACATCCTCAGGAACCGGCGGGACAAACTCGCCAACTCGAACGCGAATAGTTCGATATCGCCCCGCCTCGCCTTGATCCATCACCTCCCCAGCCACAATCTTATGGAGTCGAAAGATGTCATCGTGGGTTAGACGCTTCGTGGACGCCTGTTTCTCAATGTGTCTTAGCGCAGCAAAATAGTTCACTACTTCTCGGCGAACGCGACCCGGCACAAGCAAGGTTTCACCCTGTTCTACAGCCCGCACCTGCTCCAAAGTAAGTGGATTGCCTTCAATCGCCGTAGATGAATGGGCATTACGAACCCGTGAATCTTTCTGCAAAGCTGGAATCCATGAGACCTGTACGGCAGCGTTTTGGATACGCTCTCGAAGGACAGCAATTGCTTCTACTCGATTGAGTAGAACCGGATTTATCTGGAATCGTGGCAGAAAACTCACAGCGCGAATCGTGCCGTTGGGTCAAGTATGAGTCAAGTTATGAGTCAAGTGCCTTGGGCCGCCATTTGAGTCGAAAAAGCCTCCTGGCGGCATTTGCCACACGTTGCCATTATAACTCCCAATGCCAGGGGGAAGTCTCAATAGCCGAGAAGAGCTAAGGTGTTGGCCCACTGATATCCTCAGCAGATGCAGAAGATGATGAAGATGATGCGTGGTGGGAACCAGAAGAAGCTCATGCGACAGATGGAGGCCATGAAGGGAAAGGGCGGATTTCCGGGGTGTGAGCAATAACGCGTATTTTAATATCCTTATCTTGTTACCCAATATATAATTACGATCAGGTCATAGAATAACGATGGGGCCGTGATCTGTGCCAAACATTGCCCCCCGCTCGACCCGCCACCGGCGTAATCTAGCGCCTCAAAAGTGCAAAGCCGACGGCCACTCGGCCCGAAACCTGCGTTATGGGTCGCACGACCCTACCCAAGGGTTGAACCTTCAATATGGCACTCCACGTCGCCCTTCACCACCGCACCTACTACCGCTACGACCGACCGATTGTACTGGGGCCCCAGACGGTGCGCCTGAAGCCAGCTCCCCATTGCCGCACCCCGATCCTAAGCTATTCCCTCAAAGTCGAGCCAGCGGAGCACTTCATCAACTGGCAGCAGGATCCTCAGGGGAATTACAGCGCCCGGCTTGTGTTTCCTAAGCCCACCCGGGTGTTTTCGGTGGAGGTCGACCTAGTGGCCGAGATGACGGTGTTTAACCCGTTCGACTTTTTCCTGGATCCATCTGCGGAGAAAACCCCCTTCACCTACGAGTCTAAGCTCGGGACTGAGCTCACCCCCTTCCTGCGGAAGGATGCCGTCACCCCCGCGTTCGAAACATTCCTCAAAACGGTCGATCTGACTCCCCGTGCTTCGATCGAGTTCCTCGTGGCCCTGAACTTGCGCGTCAACCATGCGGTCCGCTACATCATCCGTCTTGAGCACGGCGTGCAGTCGCCCGAGGAGACGCTCGCGCTCGGCAGCGGCTCATGCCGCGACTCGGCGTGGCTCCTCGTGCAAATCCTGAGGCACATCGGGTTGGCAGCCCGCTTTGTGTCAGGCTACCTGATCCAGTTGCGTCCCGACGTGAAATCGCGCGAAGGCCCCTCCGGCTCCGCGCAGGATTTCACGGACCTTCACGCTTGGTGCGAGGTCTACCTTCCCGGCGCGGGGTGGATAGGCCTGGATCCGACATCGGGCCTCCTTGCTGGAGAGGGCCACCTGCCGCTTGCGTGCTCGCCCGAGCCATCAAGCGCAGCGCCTATCAGTGGTGTGGTCGAAAAGTGCGGCACCTCGTTCGAGTACGCCATGACGGTGCGCCGCATCTTCGAGTCGCCCCGAGTCACGCTACCGTATTCGGACGAGACATGGACGCAGATCAATGCCGTTGGCGCTAAGGTCGACACGATCCTCACGGACGGTGACGTGCGCCTCACGGTCGGCGGCGAGCCCACGTTTGTAGCCATGGACGACATGGATGGGCCGGAATGGAACACGATGGCCCTCGGCCCGCGTAAGCGGGAGCTGGCGGGCAAGCTGTTTAAGCGCGTCTTCTCCGAATACGGCGCCGGCGGCTTTATCCACCACGGACAGGGCAAGTGGTACCCGGGCGAACTTCTGCCCCGTTGGGTCCTTTCGTGCTTCTGGCGCAAGGACAAGAAGCCGATATGGCGCGACCCCAAGCTGCTCGCTGATCCCTTGCACCCCGGAACCCGCACGGCAGCGGACGCCCTGCGGCTGGCGGCTGAGCTTGCCGGGCGCCTGGGCATAGCCGAGGAACGGCTAGTCCCGGGCTATGAAGACGCACTCTATTATGTCTGGAGGGAACGAAGGATCCCGGCAGGTTACGACAAGGCGGAAACAAGCCTGAGCGACCGGACAGAGCGGGAGCGGCTCGGCGTCGTGCTTGAGCAGGGTCTAGACACCCCCGTGGGGTACGCCCTGCCAGCCCTGCGCGACAGCGCCGGCAACTGGACATCGTCGCAGTGGCATTTCGTCGCGAAGCAGATGTTCCTCATCCCGGGGGATTCTCCAATGGGCCTGCGACTGCCTCTATCGCTGCAGCCCTGGCGCGTGCCCGGCGCAATCGGGCCAAGCTTGGACAACGAGGTGAGGATCGCTCTCTGCGTCGAGGTCCGGGCCGGCAACGTCTTCGTATTCCTCCCCCCCTATGAGCGCGCGGAGGATTATCTCAAGCTCGTCGCCGAGGTCGAGGCGACCGCTTCGTCCCTTGGGTTCCCGGTTGTACTCGAAGGCTACCTGCCGCCCCACGACCCTGCGCTTGAGAATATCAAGATCACCCCGGATCCCGGTGTGATCGAGGTCAACATCAATCCCTCGAGCAGCTGGCCTGAACTCTCGCAGAAGACCGACTGGCTTTACGCCGCAGCTCGCGACTGCGGGCTTGGCGCCGAAAAATTCATGGTGGATGGGCGCCATGTCGGCACAGGAGGAGGCAACCATGTTGTCCTAGGCGGCCCGCGTCCCGAGGACAGCCCGCTCCTGAGGAGGCCCCACCTGCTCAAGAGCCTCATTGCCTACTGGCACCAGCATCCTTCGCTTAGCTACCTCTTCAGCGGCTTGTTTATCGGACCCACGAGCCAGAGTCCAAGGATCGACGAGGCGCGCAACGACAGCATCTATGAGCTCGAGATCGCATTCAAGGAGCTCGACCGAAAGCTCGCCAAGGCGGGCGACGCCCCGGGCGCATGCCCTCCGTGGCTCGTTGACCGAATATTCAGGAACCTGCTGATCGACGTCACCGGAAACACACACCGCGCGGAATTCTGCATCGATAAGCTGTATTCGCCCGACAGCGCCACCGGCAGGCTGGGACTCGTTGAGTTCCGGGCTTTTGAAATGCCGCCCCACCCCAGGATGAGCCTGGTTCAGCAGCTGCTAATCCGGGCGCTCGTGGCCCATTTCTGGGAGCATCCCTTCTCCCCGCGCGCGCTCAGCCGCTGGGGAACAGAGCTGCACGACCGTTTCATGCTGCCTCACTTCGTGGGGCTCGACATCGCCGACGTCGTTGCCGACCTTGAGGAATGGGGTCTGCCTTTCGAGGAAAGCTGGTTCGCTCCGCACCTCGAGTTCCGTTTCCCCGTTTACGGCAGGGTACGCTGTCGCGAGTTAGAGCTCGAACTGCGCCAGGCGCTCGAGCCTTGGCACGTAATGGGCGAAGAAAATGTAGGCGCCACGGTCCGGTTTGTGGACTCCTCGGTGGAACGTCTCCAAGTGAAGCTTTCCGGCCTTGCGCCCGAGCGCTATCAAGTTGCGTGCAACGGGATCCTCATTCCCCTACACCCCACCGGTGCGGCGGGAGAGTATATCGCAGGCGTGCGCTACCGAGCGTGGCAGCCCCCTTCGGCGTTGCATCCGACAATTGGGATAGACAGCCCCCTGGTATTCGACCTTGTCGATACCTGGAACGGGCGGTCCATCGGTGGATGCACTTATAATGTCGCCCACCCAGGCGGCCGAAATTACGCAAAAATGCCGGTGAATTCCTATGAGGCAGAGAGCCGGCGGATCGCGCGCTTCTTCGCACTGGGCCACACGCCAGGCCAGATGAAGCCCGTCTCTGAAGGATCCGGCTCACCAGAATTTCGCTACACGGTCGACCTGCGACTTGCCCAAAAGGCAAAGGGCCTGCAGGGATAGGCGGAACCCCACTCGCAATTGATGGCCGAGAAACCCCCGTTGGCTTCCTCCAAGGATCTCCTGCCCGGCTATACCGGGTTGACGGGGCGGTACGACGAGTGCCGGGCTCCAGACGGCTCAATTCGACCCCACTGGGCCGAGTTCCTTCGGGGACTTGGGCCCGATCCAGCCTCAATGCTGAAGTCGGCTGCGGACGCATGCGCCCGAGCCGTTCTGGAGCAGGACGTGAGCATGAATGTCTATGCGGGAGCCCGCTCGGACCCCAAGCCCTGGCCCCTGGATGTCGTGCCCAATCTCGTGAACGAAAGCGACTGGGCCGTGCTCTGCAACGGGCTCCGTCAGCGTGCCCAACTGTACAATACACTCCTTTCGGACCTTTACGGTCCGAAGAAATTCTTACGCAACGGCTTGCTTCCTGCGCAGCTCGCCATGGCAAACCCTCATTTCCTAAGGCCCTGCTCAGGACTGGGCAACCAGCGAGGCGTCTTTCTGCATCACTATGCGGTCGATATCGCACGCTCCCCGGACGGCCACTGGTGGGTGCTTCAAGACCGGCTAGACGCGCCGTCCGGCCTTGGCTATTCGCTGCAAAACCGGTCCATTGTGCGCACCGCCCTGTCCAAGGAGTTCGTCGAATCAAGAGTGGAGCGGCTAGACGGCTTCTTCCGCGATTTCCGAACTTCTTTGGCGGCCCTAGCACCGTCCCCCAAATGGGGCGAGGATCCGCGGGTCGTATTCCTGACGCCAGGCCCAGCCAACGAGACCTACTTCGAGCATGCCTATCTCGCACGCTTTCTCGGGCAGCCCCTCGTTGAGGGCGCCGACCTCACCACGCGAGATCGGCAAGTCTTCCTTCGTACCGTCGGTGGACTGAAGCGGGTAGCCACAATCGTCCGGCGTGTGGATTCCAGTTTCTGCGATCCGTTGGAGCTCAATGCCAGCTCCGTGCTTGGAGTTCCTGGACTTGTCCACGCGGCGCACGGGGGCCGAGTCGCTATAGCTAACCAGCTTGGCGGGGCGGCCCTGGAAAGCTCCAGTCTCCTCGCTTTCCTCAGGCCATTGTGCCGGGCCGTGATGGGCGAAGAGTTGCGCCTGCCAAGTGTCGCCACTTGGTGGTGCGGACAACCCGAGGCAAAAAGGTACGTGCTCGAGAATCTCAATTCGTTGGTTATCAAGCCGTCCTTCAGAGAACGCGGTGCATTGACTACCCGCTACGGCGCGAGGCTCACTGGGCAGGAACTTGAAACCCTCGCGGCGAACATCGAGGCCCGACCCGGCGAATACTGCGGCCAGGAGCGGCTGCTACTCGGAACTACACCGGCATGGTCTGCAGGGGCTCTTCGTCCGGTGCCTTTCGTCATGCGCCTGTTCGTGGCTTGGCACGATGGCGACTATCGGGTGATGCCCGGGGGCCTGACGCGTTTCGATCCAACCGGAGCCGATGCAATCGTCTCGCTTCAGCGGGGTAGCGCAACGAAGGACACCTGGGTCATTGGGGCGAACCCGCCCAGCGAGTCGCCTTTGCTTGCGACAGTGGACACGAGCACGGGATACCACCGGCCCGAAAGCACTCCCAGCAGGCTCGCGGACAATTTTTTCTGGCTCGGACGGTATCTCGAGCGCACATCACAGATTGTGCGCCTCTTGGAGCAGCTTGATCCTCTTATGCGCGACAATATCGCCGCTCTCGACCCAGCCGTCGCGAGAGATTCCCTGCTTATCTTGCTGGCTGCCCAGCAAGGCCACGCTGACGAGGACACCCCAATCGAGGAACTGGCGGCACAAATCCGGTCCACTGCCGATAACCGGGAACACCCCGGCAGCCTCACGGCGAACCTCGAATTATTGATCCGCGTTCTCGATCAGGTGAAAGTCAACCTGCCCCCGGAGTTCTGGCGAATCCTGCGGCGCCTGCGGGCCATTGCGGGCCAGGAGCGTCCGCATTTGGAACACGACCTCGGCCAGCACCTCTCCAACCTCGAGTCCCTGTGCACCGAGACCCTCGCCCATGACACCGGTTGGCGCTTCATTAAGCTGGGGCGCAGGATAGAACGTGCTCGCCATATCGTATTCCTTGCGGACGAGCTCTTGCTTCCTGATCGGTTCGATGGGCAACCACCGTCCCCACCGAGCGAATTTCGCCTACAGACTCTCCTCCACTTCAGCGACAGTCTCTTCACCTATCGAAGCATCCACCACGGCATCTTCCAGCCCTCACTGATACTGGCTTGGCTTATCGGGGTGCCCGAGAACCCACGTAGCTTGCGTTTCCAGGCGGAAAGCATAGCGGGGCACGTGGCGGCCCTGCCGGAGGAACTTGCTCCCCGTGCGGTGGCGGCACTTCGCGAAACGGCATTCCGCCTGGTAAGCAGCGCCAAACTGGTGAGCTCTTCCGATCTAGCAGACGATCCGCTTCTGGCCCAGGAATTCTTCAGGGAAACGGCAGCGATTCTTACTGAGCTAAACGACCGCCTGACGCAGGTGTACTTCAGCCATTCTGATGTGCTTGAGCCCATACGCTAGCGCAGCTCCAAGCCGACAATGCCACGTTACATCGTCACCCATACCACCCGTTACACGCACCGCACGACTGCGAGCGCCGCATGGCAGTCGCTGCACCTGCAGCCCCGCAACGAGCCCGTGCAGCACTGCGAGTCATTTGAGCTTCAGGTGGCGCCGCACCCCTCGGACCTTGCCTCACGCGTAGATTACTTTGGAAATAAGCAGCATCTCTTTACTCTTAGAGAGCCTCACACGGAGCTGACCATCACCAGCCGCAGTATCGTTCGGCGCGAAGAGCCAGCTCTTCCCATGGCAGGCCTGACCCCGTGCCTCGATGAAATCCCTAACCTCGTTGCCGGAGCCGTTCTTGAGGATGACTTCGCGCTCCAGCAATACCTTCACGCCTCGCCACTGGTGCCGCTATTGCCTGAGGCCTACACCCTCATGGAGGAGCTCGGCGCAGGCCAGGCCTCCGGAACGACCGTCATGGAATGGCTCTCCACTGCCGGCGAGCGATTCGCCAGAGCGTTCACGTTCGACCCGGATGCGACGAGAATCTCAACCCCTCTTGCCCAAGTCATTTCGGAACGCCGCGGGGTGTGCCAAGACTTCGCACATCTGCTAATTAGCGGCCTCCGCCAGCGCAAAATACCCGCGGCTTACGTGAGCGGCTACCTGCTAACGAAACCCCCGGCGGGACAAGCGCGGCTTGTGGGCGCGGACGCCTCGCATGCGTGGGTATCTGTTTACATCCCGGGCACCGGCTGGGTGGACTACGATCCTACCAACGCCTGCTTTGTGGCATCCGGCCACATCGTGATCGCCCGAGGAAGAGATTTTTTTGATGTGAGCCCCGTTAAGGGCCTTTTCAGCGGCGGCGGCGGGCAAACCCTAGAGACCGGCGTGACGGTCGAGGAAGCCGATTAGCCAACGTCGCGGCCGCGCGCATGCATCCTCACATGGAATGGAGCGCGATCCGGTTGCCCTCGGTGTCCAGCACCACGGCCCTGTAACCGAATGGCCCAATCGACTCCTTCGGCTGGAGCACCTTGCCACCGCTCGCTTCGACGGCATCGATGGCCTCGTCAATGTGGCCGTGAACATTGAGGTATACGAGCGGGCCATCTGCCGACGGCTTGACGGTCTCGCTTAGGTAAAGACATCCGGCCGCCTCGCCATCACTGTGGGGAAAGGAGCCGATTGCCATTCCAGGGTATTCCATCTTCTCGATCTCCACTCCCATAACTGCCGAGTAAAATCGGATGGCGCGATCAAGCTTCAGTACGGGAATATCGACCCAGACGATTCGGTTAGGCATGGCTTTGACTCCTGGGATCCATGGACGCCATGGCGGCGCCCGTTGCCCCATCCCGTGACTATAGGCACCGGGGCCGTGCGGGCAAACCCAGAAAATCGCGTTACTGTCATTTTCGTTAAAAACATCGTCGATTGTGCCATTTTTTATCCGCGTTTGACGTTGTAGGATGGCGCACGGGAGATTCCCCCTGCGTGGATTGGCATGAGTCCCTTTCTTCGCCAAAGCCTCGACTGCTCATGCTAAAGATAACCCCTTTCATCCGCCCCCCGCTTGATCCCGAGTTCCTACCCGCCGCCCTCTGGAACCGGGCCTACAGGGAACTGGTGGCCAAGGATCCGAACGCACGCACTTTGGAAATATCACTGGCACGACCGGATGGCGGAGCGTCACGCCACGCAAGCCGAATTCTTTCCGCCGGGCACCCCGAGGCCAGCCTGAGCCTTCGCTACGCAGAAAGGCTCCTCAAGTTCCTGTTATGGCAGAAGGGCGGATGCTCTGTGCGTATCTCCGGGGCGCCGGATATCGCCTCGTACTTGGCTAAGGTCTACAGCCCCACCGGCGAAAGGGCCTTCGATTACACCTTCATGGGGGATAAAGTGTACCGGCATGCTTTCAGCCTTAAAGCCGCCGACCTCAAGGATCTTCCCCCGGAAGGCGATGCGGGGCTGCCCGTGGGCCGCCACCTCAAAGGCTGCCGTATCGGCTTCGACATTGGAGGAAGCGACCGGAAAGCGGCCGCGGTAATCGACGGCAAGGTAGTCTACTCCGAGGAGACGCGATGGGACCCCTATTTCCAGAGAGACCCTTCTTACCACATAGAGGGTATCCATGAATCCCTGATGAAGGCCGCAGCCCATCTGCCCAGGGTCGACGCGATTGGTGGCAGCGCCGCAGGCATCTACGTGAATAACGAGGTGCGGGTGGCTTCGCTCTTCAGGGGAATCTCCCCAGAGCTCTTTGAGCGCAATGTCCGGAAGCTCTTCTTCGACCTAAAAGCCCGCTGGGGAAATGTGCCCTTCGACGTGGCAAACGACGGAGAAGTTGCGGCGTTGGCGGGATCCATGTCCCTCGGCGACAATGCCGTGCTGGGCATATCCATGGGTACCAGCCAGGCGGGTGGATATGTGCGCCCAAGCGGAGACATTACTCCCTGGCTCAACGAGCTGGCATTTGCCCCGGTGGACTATCGGCCGGACGCTCCTCGCGACGAATGGTCGGGCGACGCCGGATGTGGCGTGCAATACCTCTCCCAGCAGGCCGTCTCAAGGCTGGCTGACCTAGCTGGCTTTGATTTCCCGCAAGAAATGCAGGCGGCCGACCGCCTTGTATCCGCGCAGAAAGCTATGGAGTCAGGCGATCCGCGAGCCGAACAGGTCTATGATTCCCTCGGCTCGTACCTCGGTTATTCGATCGGACACTACGCCGACTTCTACGACCTCAGGCACGTGCTTGTCATGGGCCGCGTGACGTCCGGTGCCGGCGGCGAACGACTTCTGCTGCGAGCCCGGGAGGTGTTGGCCGCCGATTTTCCCGCTGTCGCATCCCGCATCCTAGTTCGGATGCCCGACGAGAAGGACAAGCGTCACGGACAGGCGATAGCCGCAGCGAGCCTTCCCTCCATTGGGGAAACTGCGGGCTCGCGCGCTTCGCAATCTGATTCCAAATAGCACTATGAAATTCTCGAACCCCACCGCAGACATCTTCGTCCCAAGCGGCAACCTCCCCCCGGAGGAAGCGCTAAGGCACGTCACCCACCTGTGCATCGTCGCGCACCAAGATGACATCGAGATCATGGCTCAGTCGGGAATTAGCGACTGTTTCGGCCAAGCGGGAAAGTCGTTCGGGGGAGTGGTTGTGACCAACGGAGCAGGGTCGCCCCGCACCGGATCGTACGCCTCCTACTCGGATGAGCAAATGCTCGCCGTTCGCCGTGAGGAGCAGCGCGAGGCTGCGCGAATTGGGAAATATGGGATACAGCTCCAGCTAGCCCACTCAAGCTCCGACGTGAAAAAGGCTGGGCACCGTGGCGTCGCCGCTGATCTGGCTGCGATCTTTTCAGGCTGCCGGCCCGAGGTGGTCTTCCTTCACAATCCCGCCGACAAACACGACACGCATGTTGCTGTCCTCCTGCGGTGCATCGAGGCCATTCTTTCCCTCCCCGCCAACCGGAGGCCCGCCCGTGTCCTCGGCTGCGAAGTCTGGAGAGACCTCGACTGGCTCTCGGACGCCGACAAGGTCGCACTCGATTCCGGCCGCCATCCCGACCTCGCTAGCAAACTCCTCGCGGCCTTTGACTCGCAGGTGAGCGGGGGTAAGCGCTACGACCTTGCCGCGATTGGCCGTCGGGCGGCCCACGCTACGTTCCATACCTCCCACGCAACGGACAAATACGCGGGGATCACCTGGGCCATTGACCTGACTCCTGTGATCCGCGACGGCGGCCCGTCAGTGCATGACCACACAGCGGCGTTGATCTCCCATTTTGCAGCGGACGTTTCGAAACGTATCACGTCCTGGTCCTGAATTGGATACTTGGGCTGAGCGCCCCTAGTCTGCAGTCCTCCGCGCACGGTCTCCGTGGCGATAGGCCATGGGCGACACGCCATAGGCGGTGTGGAAGGCCCTGCTGAAGCTATAGATGGAGGTGAAGCTACAGAGTTCCGCAATCTCGGTCACCCTGCGCTGGCTCAGCCGAAGAAGCCCGCATGCTTTTTCCAAGCGTAGGCGGCGTAGATGCCTCCCTAGACTCACCCCGCACGACGCCCTGAAGCGCGCACGCAGATGGCTCGCGCTTATCCCAAGTGAGCGCGCAATCTCCTTCACGCTCAGTGGCTCATCCTTGCTCTGGGCAAGCTGGTTGACTTGCATGATCAGTCCGGGAGCGGTGGGTGGCTTATAATGCTTTCGTAGAATCGGCTCCGCCTGGCGGATCCTTTGCAGCAACACGGCAAGGAGAAGGCTAGTCAGGTCACCCTCGCCTCGCGTCAGGTAGGCCTCAACCAGTTCGCTGCAAGTCTGGCGCACGACCGAAGTGATGACAAATGGCCTGAACCGGAGCGGCTGCAGGGGCGCAACATCTATCATGTCGAAGGTAATGAAAAGCCAGCGGAGCTCCTCCCTGGCAGGCTGGATATAGTCATGGAACTGGAAAGGTAGGACCAATAGGCCCTCCTCGGGGTTGAGACGTATGGCCCGGTCGTCCACCGCGACAGTAACCGCCGTCTCAAGCGAGAGGATCAGAACGAACCTATGGTGAAGTGCGCGGCCGCGTTGCGGCCGATTCAAGTCCGTCGCAGTGCGGCGGCAGAAGCACACAATGTTGTCGGGAAGTGCAAGCGGCGCAGCGCGCTTGCCGTGGAGCGGCCTGAGTGGCGAAGGCAAGAGATTCGCCAATTTCTCGAGAGAAAGGATTCGTGCGTCACGCGATTCTGACATTTTTGTTAAAAACATCGTCATTTATGCCATTTTTTAACGGCGACGCCAGCGTTATCATGTGCGGCGTAATAAACAAACCGCCTCATTCGTTTACCCCGGCAATGTTTGGCTTCCCGATCTTGAAAACAAATTGTTCTACGCGTGTGCATGCCACGGACACAGCCCCGGTACGGGCTTATCCTGGTAGCGGCGCCGCCGGGGAAACCTGCCGCCTGTGTAGCGGAACGCCCAACTGATAACCATCCGTTAACGAAACCGCGTGGGTCCCCGGGGCAAATCCCCGCGAGCGACTTTCGAACGCTAAGCCACCTGCGATTTTTTCCGGGCCGCATACCCTGCAGCCTGCCTCTCCCCTGCTTTGTGTCCAAACAGCCAGAACCAACATCATCATGAGTACACCTGACCCTCGCGACCTGCAGACCACCCTCGGTCATCCCGGTCCCTTCACGGCGCTGCACCGATTTGCAGCGTGTTCGATCCTAGCCCTCGGCATCACCGGCGTTGCCTTCGCACAGGCAACAAGCCCGTCGACTCCGGCGGCTTCAACAACAACAACAACCGCAGTCGCTACGCCAACACCAGCCGCCACAGACGAGCCGGTGCAGTTGGGCGCGTTCGTGGTCAACGGATACTCAAGCAGCTTGGCTTCGTCACTCCAGGCGAAGCGTGAGTCCGCCGATAACATAGAAGTCATTACCGCGGAGGACGTGGGCAAGTTCCCTGATAACAACCTGGCTGAATCACTCTCCCACCTCCCTGGCATTTCAGTCGACCGACTCTTTGGAGAAGGTGAACGGGTCAGCATTGAGGGCACGGACCCGAACTTGAACCGCGTTCTCCTTAATGGTGAACCGGTTTCATCCGCCGACTGGTACGTCCTCGACAACCAGAGCCGGCAGTTCAACTACCTGCTCCTCAGCCCAGACGTTGTCGGCCAAGCCGAGGTCTTCAAGAGCTGGGAGCCCAGCCTCCTAGAGGGCAGCATCGGTGCGACCGTCAATGTCACCACCCGTAACCCGCTGAGCCTAGATCCCATGCTTTTCGAGGGCACCATCACTGATGGCTACAATGACCGCTCCAAGACAAACAAGGGAAGCGAGAGCGCAATGTTCAGCTGGCACAATGACGCGAAGACCTTCGGCATTCTGGTCGGCGGGGAGGACAGTCGCGAGTACCTGCGCCGTGATGGCGTCGAGTCCCTCGTCGAGGACAACAACACCAACTTAGGCGTAGGCGGAGCCCTTCCCGGGCAGCCGGCCGGCCCCTGGGTCACCGCGGAGGTTGTGAACTCAGCCGAGTTTCTGCAGCTTCGTCATCACCAAGGCGGAAACTTCGATGTCGTCTTCAAGCCGACGGACAGGCTGACGCTCGAGGCCACCGGCCTTTACGTGAAGCAGACGATGGATAACGTGAACTTCTCGTACTACATCTACCCGGGCGACAACTGGTCCGGGCTGCCGAACATCACGAATGCTTCAGTGACGAACGGAGTGCTCGGGAACTACACGATCAATTCAGCCCCTCTTGTCATCGACGCGTTCAACCGCGCCGCTCAGATCGTAACCCAGGACTACAACCTGAAGGCGACATACAAGGGCGACAACTTCGACATGACGGCCGACGCTGGCTTCACCCGGGCAACGGGCGGGACCCAGCATCAGTTCTTCGCTGAGTATTTCGTGTTCGCCAGCGCGAACCTCGCAGAGAGCAAGAATTCGTCCTCGTTTGCCGTGACAAGCGTTCCCGGCGCGGACCCAAGCGCCTCGAACCTTAACAGCGGCGCCGACTTCGGCGTCTCCTCCGAGCCCAGCTTTGATTACGGCAATATCGCCAGCAACCCTGAGGTTGACGATGAGAAGTGGATCAAGGTGGACCTTACCTTCCCGATGAAGGGTGCCCTTAAGAACTTTAAGGCCGGTCTACGCTTCAGCGACCACAAGGCCGGCGAGAACGGAGCGGTGGTCAGCGTCCCTGGCGCAGCCGAGGTGACCACACCCTTGTCCGCCATTGGCGTCTCCTCCGCCCCGTCAAACTACCTGGGCGGCCTTCCCAACATCACGTCGTCGATGTCCCAGCACGTGATCCTCAACTCCTACGGTTCGGTTGCTAGCTTCATCGGCAACCTGCCGAGTTCAACGTCCGGGGAGAACCTACTGCAGTTCTTCAACGCCACGCCTCCCACCGACGGCGCCGTCTTCACCGCGACACCCACATTCACGGTAGATGAACGCATCAACGCGGCGTACCTGGAGAGCAGCTTTGCAGACGGACCCCTCTCCGGGAATTTCGGCGCACGCTTCGTCGAGACGACCACGACCAGCGCGAGCTATAACCTGAGCACGCCGACCCCGACGCTTCAGTCGACGCAAAGCACGTACAATAATTTCCTGCCTGCGGTCAACCTGGCCTATGACGTTGCCCAGGACCAAGTAAGCCGTTTTAGCGTCTCGGAGGTCATCGCACGCCCGAACACGGCAGCTGAAGCCAACTATGTGGAGCTGTACGATTCGACGCTCGGTGGCGTGGGCGGCAATGCAAACCTGAAGCCCTACGAGTCGACGAACTTGGATTGGGACTATGAGTACTACTTCGCGAAGAATTCCTACCTCGCAGTCGACGTATTCTACAAGAACATCTCCAACTACATCGTAAACGCTACGAATCCCGAGCAGTGGACCGATTACTCACTCACCGGGCATCCCACGGAGACCTACGAGATCTCGCGGCCCTCCAACGGAGGATCGGCGTCATCGGAAGGTGCCACGTTCTCCTTCCAGCAGGCCTTTACGAATGGTCTGGGCCTCCAGGCCAACTATACGCTCATGCACACCTCGAGCGCGAGCGGGCCCCTGCCGTTCTCTTCAAAGGACCAGTTTAACATCAGCCCCTATTACGAAAACAAGTGGGGCATGATTCGGTTCACGTACAACTGGCGCAACGACTATGAGTCGAGCTCGTTCAACGGCCAGAGCGCGGTTTGGACCGCGCCCTATGCCGAGGTCGATGCTAATGCGACGATCTACATCACGAAGAATATTCAGGTTCTTCTGAGCGCCACCAACCTCCTCGACGAAACCTACCACCAGTACTTCAAGAACAACTCGGCCGCCTCGCTACTCGCGGACGAATACAAGTTCGGAAGGACCTACTCGGTATCGCTCCACTGGAACTTCTAAGATTGCCTGGGGGCGCGCATGAGCCCCCAACGGCTAGGGACGACGGTTAATTGGGCCCGGATGCTTCGGCATCCGGGCCTTTTTTTGTGCATGTAGCGGAAACAGGATCGCGTGCAGGGGGCAAACTCGGCAAGGTGCCGCGATGGAAGATGCCGTATCCATGGAGACACCTGAGGTCCTCAGAAGGGCCCGGTAGCTGCTACCATGAAAGCCATACTGGGGCTGTCGGCCTATTACCATGACTCCGCGGCCGCACTGTTGGTAGATGGGCGGGTAGTAGCGGCGGCGCAGGAGGAGCGTTTCACCCGTATAAAGCACGACAGCCGATTCCCGAAGAACGCCGTCGACTACTGCCTTTCCGAGGGGGGACTTGCCCCGGAAGACATAGACCACGTCGTGTTCTACGAGAAACCCTTCCTCAAGTTCGAACGCCTGCTCGAGACCTATCTTTCCGTCGCACCTCTAGGGTTCCGCTCGTTCGACATGGCGATGCCTCTCTGGATTCATGAGAAGCTTAGGCTTCCTAGTCAGATCAACAGTGGTCTCGGCGGACGTTACAAGAGGCGCTTCGTCTTTCCCGAGCACCATGAATCCCACGCTGCGAGCGCGTTCTTTCCCTCCCCGTTTGAGGAGGCTGCGATTCTTACTCTGGACGGGGTTGGCGAGTGGGCTACGGCCACCCTAGGTCACGGAGCGGGAAACCGGATCACCCTAAGCCACGAGATGCGATTCCCCCACTCACTGGGCCTCCTTTATTCGGCATTCACGTATTTCTGTGGCTTCAAGGTGAATAGCGGCGAGTACAAGCTGATGGGCCTGGCTCCCTTCGGGGAACCGAGATACGCCGGGGTGATTCTGGAGAAGCTGATGGATCTCAAGGACGACGGATCGTTCAGGCTGGATCTCTCGTACTTCAACTATTGCTCGGGTCTAACAATGACCTCGCACAAGTTCGACGGGCTTTTTGGCGGGCCTCCGCGCAAGGCCGAATCTCCCATCACACAGCGGGAGTCCGACCTCGCCGCCTCGATCCAGAAAGTGACGGAGACCGTTATGCTGCGAACCGCGCACCACCTGCACGTCCTTTCGGGCTCCAAGAACCTTTGCCTCGCCGGGGGCGTAGCCCTCAACTGCGTCGGAAACGGCAAGATACTCAGGGAGTCGCCGTTTGAGAAGCTATGGATTCAACCGGCCTCTGGCGACGCGGGGGGCGCCTTGGGCGCGGCTCTTTTTGTATGGTACCAGCTGTTGGAGAATGAGCGGCGACCCTCCCTCCCTGACGGGCAGTGTGGCTCGCTTCTTGGGCCCGCCTGCAAATTAGACGAAACCGAAAGGATGCTGAAGGAGAAGAGGGCCGTGTATCGGCACTACACAGGGGGCGACGGCCTTTGCACGGAGGTCGCCAAGCTCGTCGCCGACGGAAAGGTGATTGGCTGGGTCCAGGGGCGCATGGAGTTTGGCCCAAGGGCGCTCGGAGCGCGCAGCATACTCGGTGATGCGCGCAACCCCGAAATGCAACGCCTGATGAACCTTAAGATCAAGTTTCGGGAGTCATTCCGTCCCTTCGCGCCCATCGTGCTGCGAGACCGCGTCCATGAATACTTCGAGATGGAGCTCGGAACCGACAGCCCCTATATGCTGCTTGTGGCTCAGGTCCGCCTCGAGAAGCGTTTGCCTCGCGCAGACGCCAAGGCAAAGGGGCTCGACCAGATTCACGAGCCTCGCTCGGCAATCCCGGCGGTCACTCACGTCGACGACTCGGCCCGCGTGCAAACCGTCGACCGGGAACGCAACCCCCGGCTAACAGAGCTTCTTGAGGCCTTTGCGGGGATCACAGGATGCCCAGTCATGATCAACACGAGCTTCAATATTCGGGGAGAACCTATCGTGTGCACGGCGGCCGACGCCTACCGATGCTTCATGACGACCAATATAGACGTACTTGTGATTGATGACTTCCTCCTCCTAAAGGATGAGCAGCCCGGAACGAGTCGCCATGACCTCGAGACCTATCTAGGCCAATACGGAAACGACTAGAGTGCCGCTCACATGTCGCTGATACGCATCAATAAGAATCCCTCTGGCCGCCAGCTGATCGTGTTCGGCGTGGCTTGGCTTGGGATCCTAGGTGTTTGGGGATGGACGTCCTTGGCGAGGGGCAGGCCCCATGCGGCGACGGTCCTCTGGGCCCTTTCGGTAGGCGTACCGCTCTTGGGCGCCGTGTACCCGCGAGCGCTAAAGGGCGTGTACCTGGGGCTAAGCTATGCGACCTATCCCATCGGTATTGTCGTCTCTCACGGGGTGCTAGCATTGCTCTATTTCCTTGTCCTAACGCCCGTTGGCCTGACCATGCGTATGTTCCGCTACGATCCTCTCGCCCGAAAATTTGACCCCAAAGCCCAGAGCTATTGGACACCGAGGGACAAGAAAAGGACCGCCGAGAGCTATTTTAACCAAAGCTAGGACATGCCTGAACCCGAAAAAAACGCATTCAGTCAACAGGCCGAGGGCAAACAAAAAGGCTACGTGGCCGAGTTCCTGTATTTCGTCGCCCACAACAAGAAGTGGTGGCTGACACCGATTATCCTCGTTCTCGTGCTTGTAGGGATTCTCGCCGTCCTCGGGGGTTCAGGCGTGGCCCCCTTCATCTACTCGCTGTTTTAGGGCGGTTTGCCTATTGGGATTTAGCAGCCATCTCCCACTCGATCCGCATCCTGCCGACCAGGCCGTCAATCGAATCCGTCACCGCGGCGTCGCCCTCGTGGGTCGAGAGTTTCCTGGCCTCAGCCAAGCGCGCCATCATCTCGTCCAGTCGCCTGAGCTGGTAAAATTTGAGTGCCAGCGTGAGTTCGAAGGCCGCCGTTACAGGTCCGCTTTGTTCGGCAGCCTGGAGGTTCTTTACCAGCCCTTCCATATCGCCGCGCGCCTCGCAGTACTTGGCAGCCCGGAGGCTGTTGGCCTGGTTCCTCGCCTGGAATGGAGCCGCAGCAAAGCTCACACGGGCCACTTCTTCCGCCCTGCCAGCACCATTGAGAATCGCAACAAGCCCCTCCTGTGCGTCCTCGTTGGAGGGATCCTCGGCAAGCACGGATCTGAATCCCTGCTCGGCGGCCGCCGAATCTCCCGACGCACTCAGAAGGCCGGCTCTAACAATCCTCAATCTCCGATCGTGCGGTTGGGCAGCCAGTGCCCTGTCGAGGAAGCCGATTCCGTCACGCAGCCGCTTAGTCCGGTTCCAAAACTCCTGAAAAATTGGTACGAGGAGGTCCAAATCGGCGCCCGTGCTGGCAGCGCGCATCAGGACACCCTCAGCCTCATCGAAGCGGCCAAGCCTCATGAGGATGGAGGCCTCATCCGCGGAAAGCGCAAAATCACGGGGGAGGAGTTCCTCCACCCTTCGAGCAAGCTGAAGTGCTTCAGCCGCATCACCGCGATCGAGGTCTATTCCTTCCAAAACGCCCACGAGCTCCGGGTTGTCCGGATCCCCCTCAATCGCCGCAGACGCCGTCTTGGAGGCAGCCGCGAGCGTGGAGGGGTCCTTCATTTCGTGGGTGGCGGCCGCAATTTCTCGGGACATCCGCGCCTCGTCCTCGATGTGGGTGAGCTGGTTCGTGAAGGGAGGCTTGCGGACAAGGACCTCCATCCGGAGAAGCATCGGCAGACGCTCGTGGGGCGTGTAGGCGAGAGCATCGGCGCAGCCCTGACTGTCGAGCCACCCGGAATCCCCAGGGTCCTGGCCGAGAACGGCAACCGCGGCACTCCGGGACATCATGCGCGCCAGGCGGTAGTTTCCTTCCCAGTCAAAGTGCACGTGTTCAAAGAGTATTTCCCTTCCGCTTATCCCACCCGTCGAGCCCGGGTCCGATCCCATTGCGGCTGCGGCATCCAGCAGGCTTGCATCAGGTCCGGCAACACGAGCCACATTCCTGATTGCTTGGTTGATCGGCCCATCGGGCCGGAACCGGAGAGCATCCCAATGGAGCGCGTCAAGAAAATGCTGGCGTGCGGACGCGGTATCGCCCTGCAGCAGGTCCAGCCTGCCGAGCATGAAGGAGGTATCGGCGAATTCCGGGTCGATCCTGAACGCCTCTGTTAGCTGCGCCCGGGCCTCGCGCACGTCGCCGAGGAGCCAGGCCAGGCGCCCTCTGTTATAGGGGACCTGCCAGGCGGCCAGCTCGGGCTTTGAGAGCCATGCGCCGTTTCGCGAAAGGAATGGCGGACAATCCTTAAGGTTTGCGACCACCGTGCAGAGCAGGGTCTTCGCCCCGGCGCCCGACGCGGCCTTCACGATGCCCTTGAGGTTGTCCTCGAAGTTCTCGTAGACCGCGTAGAGTCGCGGGTCATCCGCCAGTACAGCGTTGTCCACGAACATCGACATCCCCCCCCACTCTGGGGCGCGGCGCCCCGCCGGCGTCAGCCGGGCCGCAATTGAGCCAAGGAACTGGCCAAACCTTGAGGAGCGCACCAGCACGCTGGCTCGGATCACCCAAAGAGGGGGCATCTGCGAGAGATACGCGCAGCCTGGGCCGTAAGGACCCACAACCTCGTTATTGCCGGCATACACCACGAAGAGGTCCGGCTCATAGCCGGCCATCTCACGGGCGATCTGGTACACGACATGGGAATTGATTGCGACGATACCCGTGTCGATGACCTCGATCTGCCTCCCGGGATAGCGGTGGCGAAGTTGGGCCCTGAGCTGCAAAGCGAATGCAAAACTCGGAACCGGCACTCCCTGCGCAGCCGACTCGCCTAGGACCACGATTCGGACCGTGTTGGGGGCTTTATGGCGCTCGATACGGAAATTGAGCGGCCTGAGATCAAAATTGCCGGGAAGGAAGAGGCGGACGAAGTCAGGATTCGTGCGGTACCAGCCCGGCCTTTCATCCGGGATAAGAAAGGTCGCGGGCTTGCCGTAGCCGGCTAGGCGAAACCCGGCTTCCGCGGCGACCAGAAAAAAGACAGGCACAACCACCGCGAGGGCCGCGCGGTAGAACCACACGATCGGTCGGGAGGCCTTCCGGCTATCGGCATACTGACTTGGCGTTGGGTCTACTTTCGGCACGGCGGGAATTCAGCCTGCGGCGGTGCTCTGAGCCATGTCAAACGAACCCGTGGCAAAGGGTCGGAGTGGGCATCGCACAGCTTAACGCGGCTGAACCTTCAGGCCGCCCAGCGCGGTTCTCGCCTCGTTGAAATCCGGTTGGATCCTCACGGCCGCCTCAAGGTGTTCAGCCGCCCCGGCCCGCATTCCGCTCCGAGCCAACCCCACTCCCAGGCAATATTGAACCATAGCGGAATCCGGCTTCAGGCGAGCCGCCTCCCTAAACTCGGAAACCGCTTCCCCTAGGTGCCCCTTCAGATCCGATAGGACGACGCCGAGTGCCAAGTGCGACTCCCAATCGGTGGGGTCCATCCGGAGTGCCTCGCCGTATTGGGCCACAGCGTCTGCCGCCCGGCCCGGCATCCTCGCGAGGGCGTTCCCAAGGTTCGCATGAATACGAGCACTGGTCGGAGTCAGGCGTAACGCAGCCTCGAATTCGGCAACGGCCTCTCCAATGCGTCCAGGCATCCGAGCCAGCGCGGAGCCGAGATTGCTGTGGGCCTGTGCCAATCCAGGGTCCAACCGAAGCGCCTGACGGTATTCGCGCTCTGCGTCGGCAAGGCGTCCCGGAGAAAGTGAGAACGCATTCGCCAAATTATAATGGTACTGCGCGTTTCCCGGCGCGATCCGAATCGCCTCGCCAAACTGTTCGATTGCCTGACCGAGCGAGCCGTGCCCCTTCATCAGGAGCACCCCTAAGTTGTCGTGTGCCGCATCGTAGTCCGGGAGGATCCTGACTGCCTCCCGCTCGTGAGCTATCGCCTCGTCGAGCCTGCCCGGCATCTGGCCCAGGGCGACTCCCAGGTTGTTGTGAGCCTCTGCAAACGCAGGGTTCAAGCGGAGGGCGGCTTCGTATATGGCCACGGCCTCGCCGACATGTCCCGGAGTCTTTAGAAGGGCCGTTGCGAGGTTGTTGTAGGCAGCCCAGTGCTCGGGGTTCAGCCGCAGGGTTTCCCTGTACTCGGTAATCGACTCCCCTAGCCCAGTCGGCTTATCCCCTAATAACACCGCTAGGTTGTAGTGGAGGAGCCACGCATCCGGGTTCGCCGAGAGTGTCTCTCGGTAAAGGGTCTCCGAGTCCCGGTACATCCTGCTCTTCTTCCAAGTAAGAACGCCGAGCACCAGAGGGATAGCCAGCGCCATAGAGAATCGCGCCCAAGCGCTGACTCCAAACTTGCCCGAGGCCCATCCCAGGACCCATGTGGCAGGAACGATGATCCCAATACAAGCCAGGTACTGGAAGTGGTCAGCGACGAAAGAAAAGAGAAAGGGGTAGACGTTAACGAAGCCAAGGACAGGCACGAGCGTCCCCAAGAAAAACAGCAGACCCGCAAGCGGTCCGCGGTGTCGCCGGGCGAGCATGCCGAGTACGACGAGGAGTACGGCAAGGCCTGCAAGCGCTATCCAGGGCCAGACCTGCCCGGGGTCGAGCAGCCATCTGGGATAGATGAACATCAGGTTGGTGGGCCATGCCAGTTTGCTGATGTAGAACAGGCTCGCTCGGGCTGCTAAGAGAAGGCGCTCCAATGCTCCGAACGAAAAATCCGCCCCTTCAGCCCCGATCAGTCGTGCCTCCGTCCAGGCCGTGAAGAGCCCGCTTAGTGCACCCACCACGAACCAAGGCAAAAGCGGCAGAACATCTCGCCTCCACCCAAGCCCGCGCCGCCACCATAAGACTACGAGGAGCGCTCCCGGCAGGGATGCGGTCACGCTTTTTGTCAGGAGCGCGAGCGCAAATAGCGTGAAGGCCGCGGCGTAGGAACTGCGCCTCCTGTTCTCGAGGAACTGGAGGTAAAGGAGCGCAGACCCGAGGTAGAAAAGCGCGGAAAGCGTGTTCTTTTGCTCGGAAATCCACGCGACAGACTCCACGCACACCGGATGCAGCGCAAACACCAGGGCCGCAAGCAAGGGGTACGGGAATGCCAGACGGCGAAGGCCCAAGGCGAGGAGCGATGCTGCGCCCGCGTGAAACACGACGTTTATCAGGTGGTAGCCGAGCGGGTGGTCACCCCAAAGCCAGTGCTCGGCCCAGAAGGCAGAGTGAAGCACCGGGTAGTACTGTTGCGTCGCCCCGAGATCGAACCAGATCCGCCATAGACCGTGGAGCGACCGAAGCTGGGCGCGTGTCACGTGTGCGTCATCGTCCCAGAGGAACCCACCCGTGAGCGCGGGAAAGTACGCAAGGAAGACCACCGAAAAAAGGAGGCCCAATAGGGCCAAGGCGCCGGGTTCCGTCCACGTGGGCTTCGCCGGCCTTAAAGCGGAGGGAATCGCCACGGCGGCGATTCCGGATTATCCTACATAAAGGGTCAAGAGCCTCCTCCGAGGCAGCGTGGCCCGCCTTCGCTTCCCATAGGGAGTTTGGGATCGGAGTGGCAATGATGCCAAAAAATACGTCATTCCTGCGATCCAGTGGTTTGCTGCGCAGGGCCGTCCCAGGCCGCCGAGGCGTCAGGCGACCTCGGAAACTGGCTCGTTAAGAACCAGTCGGATTCGGGAAACCAATTCTTGGATTTCGAAGGGCTTGTTCACCAAGCTTTGCACGCCGGAATCGATAGCCTCCTGCCGCACCTCCGCCTGAAAATGCCCCGAGGTCAGGATTACCGGCAATCCAGGCCGGATTGCCAAGATTTGCTTTGCCAGTTCGAGGCCTGTCATCTCCGGCATGGTCAAGTCGCTGATCAATGCGCAATAGTCGCACGACGCGGCCCGGAACGCATTTAAGGCCTCCACGGGACGTTCATATACTTCCGGCACAAATCCAAGGCGCCCGAGTAGCTTCGAGCCTATGCTCCTCACGGCATCTTCGTCGTCGACCAGCATGATCTTCCGGCCTTGTCCGAACGGGGCTAGGGCCGCACCCGGAATTCGGCGTTTTCCCTCTTTCGGGCGGGCGACATCGACGCCTGCCGCAGGGAAATAGAGGCTGAATGAGGTGCCCGATCCCGGGCTACTCTCGACGACGATAGCGCCTTTGTGATTCTTCATGATGGCATGCACCACCGAGAGACCGAGCCCCGTCCCCTGCCCGAAGGCCTTCGTAGTAAAAAATGGCTCGAAAATACGGTTCAGCACCTCCGCCTCCATTCCGCAGCCGTTGTCGCAAATCCTCAGGCAGACGGTGTGGGTGGACTCCACCTGGGGATATCGTGCCCTGAGTTCATCTCCAGGTTGAACCGAGCATAATTCAACCGTTAGGACGCCACCTGCGTCGCGCAGTGCGTGAATGCCGTTGGTACCCAGATTCATGACCACCTGGTGAATTTGGCCAGGGTCGAAGGCGATCGGAGGGCAATCGCCATCCAAATCTGTGCGAATCTCAACGTTGCCAGGCAGCCCCACACGCAACAATTGCAGCGCTTCAAGCACCACGGGGCCCAACGGGGCCGGCGCTCGGTTGTCATGTTCAAGGCGGCTGAAGGAAAGGATACGGGCGACGAGGTCGCGTGCGCGAATGCTGGCCTGGTTGGCAGACTTCATCGCCGCATAAGCAGGATGCGTCTCCGGCAGGTCGATTTCAGCAAGCTGAAGGTTCGACATGATCCCTGTGAGGATGTTGTTGAAATCGTGGGCGATGCCCCCGGCTAGGGCGCCAAGGGCCTCCATCTTCTGCATTTGGCGCACCTGTTCCTCCAACACTCTCTCCCTCTGAGCCGCTTGGAGACTTTCCGTCAGGTCCCTAAGTGCCGTAACTCTCAGATTTCGATCCCCCAGGCGCATCATTCGTGCATGAGCCTCCGCCTCAAAACAAGACCCGTCCTTCCTTACTAGCTGGTGGCGATATGAATCCTCAGTTCGGTTTCGGATGGCCTCCGAAACCAGGGCCCGGGTTTCCGGACTCACAAAATCAATGACGTTCCGACCAATCATCTCCTCGCGCTCATAGCCAAACAGCTTAAGTGCCTGGTCGTTGACGTCGATCAGGCGCCCGTTTTCGGAAATAACGATGCCCTCGAACGCGGCTGCGTTCAGGTTGCGAAAGCGCTCCTCGCTCTCGCGCAGCTCCTGCTCCGCCCTCTTCCGCTCGGAGACGTCCTCGATAATCCCGTCGTAGAACTGGATTGTTCCAGCGGCATCGCGAATCGCCACTGCACTCTCGCGAACGAATATGGTACTTCCATCCTTTTTCCTCCAGGCCACCTCCAAACCCTCCACTCTTCCCGTGCTCTCGATCACGGTCTTGAATTCTCCTCGGGAATAGCTGGGCTCATAGCCATCCTTTTCCAAGTTGCGCCTCGCGAGCTGATTGAGGGAATCATAGCCCATAATCCTGATTAGGGCAGGATTCGCCATGACGATGTTGCCGTCCGGCGTGGAGCGATAGATCCCTACACTCGCATTTTCGATGAAGCTCCTAAAACGCTCCTCATTGGCTATGAGCGCGGCCTCGGCGCGCTTTCGCTCGGTGATGTCCTGCATGATCGTTACTAGGCACTTCTTTCCCGCCAGAACAAAGCACTCGGAGCTGTAGAGCACATCGATTTCGCGCCCCGAGCGATCGCAGATCTTCCGCTCGACTCGGCGCGCAGATCCCGTCGCCTGCATGGGAGCAAGGAACTCCTGACGGTCTGCGGCGTCCTTGAACGTGCCTATTTCCAACGAAGTCCTGCCGATGACATCCTCGCGCCTATATCCGGTGAGCTGCTCGTGGCTGTCATTCACCTCGAGAAGGGTTCCGGACTCGAACTCTGAGATGATCATCGCGTCCGGGCTCATGCGGAAAGCCTTAGAAAACTTCTCCTCAACTAAGTGGAGCTGCGAAATCACCGCACGGGTCTCCTTCATTATGGAAGCCACGATCCAGGCGAGGCTGCATGCAGCCATCGCGATCGTGATCACCGAGTAAACCCAAAACTTGAAATGGGTGGGCTGCACCTGAGGGATGACGCCCCCCAGGGGAAGAAACCCCGACGTCCAGCCCCATCCGCCAAAGAGGACGAGCAGCAGGCACGCCAGCCCTGCCAATACCCCCCCCTTCATGTCGTAGGCCATTGTTGCCACCAGAACGAACAGCGACAGCAGCACGGCCGCCCCCGGTGACATCCCGTAGACGAAGACAACGTTTACCGCGGCTGAAAGGAACGTAACCTCGATGGCCACAAACCGAACGATGTCCGTGGTGCGCACGAAGCAGAAGGCCACGAGGATCCCAACGAAGCACATGTCAGCGACCCCAGCGAATGATAGGTCCAGGCGCGCATTGGTTGCCAACCCGATAATAATCCGCAGCACCCCAACGATGGCGGTCAATTGGATCACTGGAACCAGGGACGGCCGGCGCCATTCCCCCCCCCCTGAGGGCAGACCTAGTTCAACCGTTGGCAAAGGCCCGGCCATTGGCGAGCAGGCTGTCTGGGACCTTATCGCGCAGCAATTCGATTTCCCGCGTTGGCCAATTTTATATCGGATTGAGTCTGCGGGGCCAAAGACGTATCTCCTTGTTGGGAAGATTTATGCCTCATATGTCGCAGGACACGATTCGGAATTGCAGCCTTTCAGTGACATACTCGGTTTGAGTAGCAACGATGTTAAAAACATAGTCATTTCTGCCATTTTTTAACGGAGGCGACGGGAATATCATCGTAATCAGCCTAGAGGACACGAAACCCACCAGTGACCGCGCCATGACAGGCCCATCGACCGCAACCCTAAGCCGATTTGAACACGTCCCGATTGCCGTGTTTCCTACGAGCGCCGAAGCGTCGCGGGCAGTCGCCAGGGAAATCGCCGCCCTCATACGCGCGCGGCAGGCTGCCAAAAGGACCGCGGTCCTAGGTCTTGCGACGGGATCAACCCCACTCGGTCTCTACGCAGAGCTCGTGAGGATGCATCGCGAGGAAGGCCTGAGCTTTTCGAACGTCATCACATTCAACCTGGACGAATACTACCCCATCCAGCGAACGAACCCGAGGAGCTACCGCCATTTCATGCAGGTGCACCTGTTCGACCACGTTGACGTCGTGCCCGCCAACACGAATGTGCCAGACGGGGCCGTATCCCTCTCGGCGGTCGACACCCACTGCCGGGATTATGAAGAACGCATCCGGGCTGCAGGCGGCATCGATTTCCAGATCCTGGGTATTGGCCGCACCGGACACATCGGTTTCAACGAGCCCGGGAGCCCAAAGCGGTCCCGGACCCGCATCGTGACGCTGGATTCGCTGACACGGCGCGACGCGGCGGGCGATTTTGGCGGGGAGCAGAACACTCCAAGGTATGCAATCACCGCCGGCGTACGGACGATTCTGGAGTCCCGGCGCATCGTGCTGATGGCCTGGGGCCAGCACAAGGCGGAGATCGTGCGCTCGGCGATCGAGGGGCAAGTCACCCCTCAGATCACTGCGTCCTTCCTGCAGGAACACGACCACGTCCAGTTTGTCATCGACCGAGCGGCCGCTGGGGCCCTGACGCGCTACCGCACGCCATGGCTGCTGGGAGCCCTAAGCGACCAGGGTCTCGAGTGGGACCCGGCTATGATGCGCCGTGCCATCATATGGCTTTCACAGCTCAGGAAGAAGGCCGTGCTTAAACTCACCGACGATGACTACAACGAGGCGGGTCTCCAGGACCTGCTCCGCATCCACGGCTCGGCCTATGAGGTGAACCTCGCGGGCTTCTACCAGCTTCAGCACACCATCACCGGGTGGCCTGGCGGGCGCGACCCGAACCGGACCCGGCCCGGTGATGCGCCTGTGCGCCCGCTGAGGGCCGCTTCGGCGGGCATCTTTCCCAAGCGAGTCCTTGTCCTGTCACCCCACCCTGACGACGATGTGATAGGGATGGGGGGAACCTTGTGCCGCCTTGTGGAGCACGGTCACGAGGTGCATGTCGCCTACCAGGTTTCAGGCGCAAATGCCGTGCCCGACGAGGCGCTTGCGCGCGCGCTTCGATTTGTGAGGGATGCGGGCGTGGCTCGCGAAGCCGACGCCGAACGCATTCGGTCACTCTGCTCGGCACTCGAAGGGGAAGGATCACTGCCCGAGACAGCCGAGATCCATCACTGGAAGGGACTCGTTAGGCGCCAGGAGACCCTGAGCGCCTCCCGGGTGTGCGGCGTGGCATCCAACCGCCTTCATTTCCTCGACCTTCCCTTCTATCACGCGAGCCCCGGTACGAGAAGGCAGCTTACCGATGCCGACCGCTTGGCCATGCGCGGGCTCCTCTCGGAGATTCGACCCCACCTGATCTTCGCGGCGGGTGACCTCGACGATCCGCACGGGACACATCGGCTTTGCCTGCATGCCCTTCGCGACGCGCTGGCAAATTTTGCTGCAGAGGAATGGGCGCGCAACACTGAGCTCTGGCTTTATCGCGGGGCCTGGTCTGAGTGGTCCGTCGACGAGATCGACATGGCCGTTCCCCTGAGCCCGCAGGAGGTGCTTCGCAGGCGCCGGGCTATCTTCTGCCACGAAACGCAGAAGGACATGGCCCTTTTCTTGGGTGACGACCGCAGGGAGTTCTGGCAAAGGTCTGAAGATCGCAGCCGGCGCCTTGCCGAAACCTACAATGCACTCGGCCTCGCGGAATACGAGGCCATCGAAGCCTTTAAAAGATATGCCCCGGAAGAATTCCTCCGCGATCTGCCTCTTTAGCGCCGTTGCGGGATTGGCCTTGTCCGCAGTCGGAGCCCCTCTCCCCCTCGACGTTATGCCAGCACCTGCGGAGGTGACCATAGGTGCGGGCCGCGTGCCCGTTGCGGAGCGCCTCGTGGTGGACATGGGGAGTGCATCGGACCACAGGCTCGCGGCGGTGGTGGCCCGCGCGCAGGCGCGCTGGCTTACTCTTGCCTCACAGAAATCCCCAGCGGAGGGAGGCCTCAGCTCGTACCGGCTTCTCATCCGGTGCTCTGGACCGGGAAGCTCGACTCCTACCCTTGGTGAGGATGAGTCCTACACCCTCGAAATTGGCGCCTCCCAGGCAGTCCTCAACGCCGCGACTCCCACCGGCGCGCTGCACGGACTTGAAACCCTCATGCAGCTGCCGAGGCGTGATTCGAACGGATGGTACCTCACCCCGGCAAGGATCGCCGACAAGCCCAGGTTTCCTTGGCGGGGGCTCATGATCGACGTCGCCCGTCATTGGCAGCCGGTCGAGGTTATCAAGCGCAACCTGGACGCAATGGCGGTCGTTAAGCTGAACGTCTTACACCTGCACCTGAGCGACGACCAGGGCTTTCGGATCGAAAGCCGGACCCACCCGGAACTCCAAGGGATGGGATCCGACGGGCTATATTTTACCCAGGAGCAGATGCGCTCGATCATCACCTACGCGGCGGACCGCGGCATCCGGGTTGTCCCTGAGTTCGACGTTCCGGGCCATGCAACGAGTTGGGTCGTCTCCCACCCGGAGCTTGCAAGCTTGCCTGGGCCGTACTCGATCGAGCGCCACTGGGGCGTTTTCAACCCCGTGCTCGATCCGACCAACGAGGCCACCTACGCGCTCCTTGCGGACTTCCTGGGCGAGATGTCGGCCCTCTTCCCTGACCGATTCATCCATATTGGGGGCGATGAAAACAACGGTGTGCAGTGGAACGCGAATCCGCGGATCCAAGCCTTCATCCGCGAGCACGGCCTAAAGGACAACGCAGGACTCCATGCCTACTTCAACAAGAGGATAGGGGCGATCCTTGCGAAGAGCGGCAAGCGCATCATCGGATGGGACGAGATCATGAACCCAGAGCTCCCGCGAGACTGCGTGATCGATTCCTGGCGCGGCACGGAGGCGCTGGCGTCTGCCGCGGCTCTCGGCTTCGACGGGATTCTCTCAAACGGCTTCTACATAGACCTTTGCTACTCCGCGGCTGAACACTACGCTCCCGACCCCCTCCCTGCCTCGTCGAAACTTACGAATTCGGATTGCGCCCATGTCCTTGGCGGCGAGGCGACCATGTGGTCGGAATGGGTAACACCCGAGACCATTGACTCCCGCATCTGGCCAAGGACCGCAGCCATTGCGGAGCGCCTCTGGTCGCAGCCAGACATCCGCGATGTGCCTGAGATGTACCGCAGGCTCGCAATCGTAAGCGAACGTCTTTCCGAGGCGGGATCCCTCTATCAGCGAAACACCGACATGATGCTCCGATACCTGGTGGGTGCCAATCTGGAGGCGCCTGGGATCTCCTCCCTGCGGACCCTGATCAGCATCATCGAACCCGTAAAGCACTACGACCGCGGCGGTCTTCAGGTCTGGGGCAACCAGCTTGTGCCCTTGATCGAGCTTGCTGATGCAGCAAAACCCGAAAGCGAGGTGTCTCGGCAGTTTAGGGTCGCCGTGGAGCGGGTGGTCTTCGCACCGGGCGGCATCGACCGAGCCTCGGCTACAGCCCTTGCGGACAGCCTGGCGCAGTGGGAAAAGGATGGTAGCGAGGTCGCGAACACCCTGCCCGACATCTATCCAGGGGTCCGGGAGGCCATTCCGGTCGCACGGGGCCTTGTCTCGGCAAGCGCCGCGGGAGCCGACGCCGTCGAGTCGATCAGGGAGGGCAAGCCTCTTGAGGGGGAGCGCCTGAGCATCGAACGGGCCCGGCTTGATCAAGCGGCTCAGCCCAATGAGTCGGCTACCCTCTTGCCCATCATTGCCCCCATACGTCTCCTGGTGGCCGCCGCGGCAAGGCAGGGCGAACGCCCTGGTCTTACGGACGCGCAGTGGCGCGCCCTACTCCTCTCCACGACTCCTCCGGCAACGCCCGTTGCGACCCAATAACTCCCGTTATGCCCACATCCCTGATTCCTGCGGCCTCAAAGACCCGCTACAATCTCTTCCTTCTCCTTGTAGCCGGCTTGGGCGGACTCCTCTATGGCGTCGATGTGGGGATAATCGCAGGGGCGTTACCCTATCTCGAAGCGACGTCGGGCCTAAACGCTGGGCAACTTTCGTTCATCGTTGCCGCGGTCCTGCTTGGCAGCGTCGTTTCGACGCTCTTCGCCGGCGCCCTAGCCGACTGGATGGGCCGCAAGCCCCTGATGATCGCCAGCGGCATCCTCTTCGTCTGCAGCATCCCAGTGATCGCCCTTGCCCACGGGTACGGCTACCTTGTGTTTGGGCGCCTCCTGCAGGGGGTCAGTGCGGGGCTGATAGGGGTCGTTGTCCCCCTCTACCTCGCGGAATGCCTAGGCGCTTCCAGTCGGGGAAAGGGAACCGGGATTTTCCAATGGCTGCTCACCCTGGGAATCGTGGTTGCCGCCGTGATAGGAATGTATTTCAGCATACGCGTCGCGGAGGTAGCAAAGCTGGGAGACCCAGCAAGGCTCCTCGCGTTCAAGGACACGGCATGGAGAAGCATTTTCTGGGTCTCCTTGCCCCCGGGAGTGCTGTTTGTGATCGGGAGCATGGTCGTCTCGGAGTCCCCAAGGTGGCTTCACCGACGGGCCCGGGTTGACGAGGCACGCGTGGCGCTCCTGCGGTCCCGTGCCGAGGAGGAGGCTGACGTCGAGATGCGCGAGATGGAGAAGGCCGCGGCCGCCGAGAAGGCGCACGGGACGAGCGGACGGCCGCGTGAATCCCTGCTCAGCCGCAAGTACGTGATTCCGTTCGTCCTGGCCTGCGTGATCCTCGCCTGCAATCAGGCAACCGGGATCAACTCGATCATCGGCTACAACACGAACATCTTCCTCCAGGCCGGCCTCTCTGACGTGGAGGCCCATTGGGGATACGTCGTCCTGACCCTCGTCAATTTCCTGCTCACGATCGTCGGAGTCCTCCTGGTCGACAAGAGGGGGCGCAAGTTCCTGCTCTCCGCCGGCAGTGCCGGAATCATCATTTCCTTGGTTGCCGTAGGACTCATGTTTCGCTCGACCGAGCGCCTGCGCGTCGACTGCCGCGACGCCTTGCAGGCATCCGTACTCCCTGACCAGCGCCTCAGCCTCACGTTCGACCGCGACGCCGCGGCGCGCCTCATCGCAACCACGGGCGAGGCGGGAAAGGCGGTCGCAGGTCGCCCGTCGACCTTGATTGTCATCTACTCCTACGGCGACTTCCGGGCGGCCACAAACGTCGTGCGCTCGGACGATCCCGCTTCGTCAACCGTGGCCGTGTCCCGTGAGAGCTGCGTGCCGCCGAACAAAGTTGTCGCCTTCTTCTCAAACCCCTTCGCCGACCTCGAAAAATCCCGCCGGGCGCCCCTTAGGATTGAGAACGCGCTCGTCACTCCGGTGCCGAGCGAACGCAACGGATGGCTCACGGCCCTGTTCACCTTTTGCTTCATGGCGTTTTTTGCAGCTGGCCCCGGTGTGTGCGTTTGGCTGGCCCTTTCTGAACTCATGCCAACGCGTATCCGCTCAAATGGCATGAGCATAGCCTTGCTTGTGAACCAGGCGGTCTCGACCACTATCGCTGCGACATTCCTGCCGACCGTGGGCAAGTACGGCTATTCGACCGTTTTCTTCACCTTCGCCGCATTCACGGTCATCTATTTCGTGACGGCTGCCTTCTTCCTCCCCGAAACGAAGGGCCGGACGCTGGAGGAAATCGAAGAGCTTTTCGAGCGCTCGTGACCTGATCGCCTGCGACGCTTTTTGATCGATCGGAGAAGCTACTCGTCCAAGGATAGGGCCGTGAGAACCCCTTTGCCCACGGGCCATATCCGGCGTGCCGCCGGACTTCTGGCCGCAGCCGCTCTAATCCTCGTACCCACAATCCCCATGGCCGCTAGCATAACGAAATCGTTGTTCGGAAACATGCCCGACGGAACCCCCGTCGACATCTACACCCTCACCAACTCCGACGGTCTTGTGTGCAAAGTCATCACCTACGGCGCGGCCATCACCGAGCTTCACGTCCCGGACAGGACGGGCCGTATGGGCGACGTCGTTCTGGGCTTTGATAACCTAAAGCAATATCTCACCGAGAGCCCGTGCTTCGGATCAGTGGTCGGACGCGTGGCCAACCGCATCGCGAAGGGCCACTTCACGGTCGACGGAAAGGTCTACACCCTTGCGATCAACAACGGCCCGAACACGCTCCACGGCGGGTTGAAGGGTTTCGACAAGATCGTCTGGGATGCGGAGGCGGTCGACGGACCCAATGGACCCTCAGTCGTATTCACTCACGTGAGCCCAGACGGCAACGAGGGATTTCCCGGCACCCTGAGGGCAAAGATGACCTACACGCTCACCAACGGGAACGAGGTCCGGTTCGACTATGAGGCGACCACCGACAAGACGACGCCCATAAACCTGACGAACCACAGCTATTTCAACCTCTCCGGCAAAGGCGACGTGAGGGACCAGGTGCTCCAGATCAAAGCGTCGAAATACACCCCGGGTGATGAAGGCCTAATCCCCACGGGAGTGATAGCGGATGTGGCTGGCGGTCCCCTGGACTTCACGCAGGCCAAGCCCATCGGCCGGGACATCAAGGCGGTCCCGGGCAACACGAATGGCTACGACCACAACTACGTTATCGACGGAGGCGGCAAGAATCTCGTCCTGGCCGCGAGGGTGTACGACCCTGCCACAGGGCGCTCACTCGAGGTTTCGACTGACCAGCCCGGAGTGCAACTCTACACGGCCAACGGACTCCATGGGAAGATCGTCGGAAAATACGGTTGGGCCTACCCGGCCTATGCAGCGTTTTGCCTTGAGACGCAGCACTATCCCGACTCGGTCAACCAACCCTCATTTCCGACCACCCTGCTGAGGCCCGGTGAGGTCTTTAAGAGCACGACCATCTACCGCTTCTCTACGAAATAGGTTGGCCACCTAGGACCCAGACATCCAGAGGCCGCAGCCGAGCGCCGGGATTACCAGGTTAGGCTCGACCTTAAGCGTGGCAGCGCGGCTGCTCGCGCTTAGGAACCTCTCGTGGTCGGCGAGCTGTCTCCAGTTCCCCGACGACGCGGCATCCCCGATCGAAACCACGACGTCGTATTGATTCGGGTTCACGGCGAAGAGCAGGCGTTCCTGGCCCTTAGATAAATCGGAGTTCACCAGGACCGCGAGCGCGGAGCCGTTCCCACTGAAAAACTGGAAAAAGCCTTCCGAGGGTCGGGTAAAGTGCCTGAGAAGGCGCCCGCGCACCCCCTTGCGGAACGCGATCCAGTCCGCAAAATAGGCATGCGTACCCAAGAACCGGTACATGCGCCTGTAATCGAGGGCGTTCACGTCGCCCCTTTGGTAGGTGTTGCCGAGCCCCCCCTTCGTACGCAGGAAGTCCTGACCTTCGGCAAGCATCGGGATACCCACTGACATGAAGAGGATTGAGGCCATCAGGTGGGTGCGCCGGATGTCGTTGAGCGTAGGGTTCGTGCCGTTGAAACCCGGATTCTCGGTGATCGAGTCTATCCATGTACGGTCGTCGTGGGACTCCGTATAGTTGACCGTCTGAGCGGGCCATTTTGCGAAATACCAGGGAGACCCCCGAAGGAAATACTCCAGGCGCTCAGCAGGTGCCGAACCCAGCACATATTCCTTAAGAAAGTTACGGTACCCGTCGTTCCAGGAGGCCCAGCCGGTGTCCCTGAGGGCGCCCGCGATGTGCCCACGGAAGCTCCAGGGCTCCGCGATCAGAATCACGCCCGGCTTTACCCGTTTCAGTGCAACCTCGATCTGTTTAAGCACGTCGATGCCGAGGAGCTCAGCCAGGTCGAAGCGGAAACCGTCAACCCCGTAAGCCTCGATAAGGTGGATACAGCTATCAATGATGAGCCTCTTGGACATGGCCGCCCCGGCGCGAAGGTCGTTGCCGCAACCGCTCCAATTCGCGAGGTTCCCATCCGGGCCCTCCTCGAAATAGTAGAGCTTGTCTATGGACATGAGGTGCGCCGGCTCTCCCACATGGTTATAGACGACATCAAGGATAACGGCGATGCCGCGGTCATGGAAGGACTTGACGAGCTGCTGGAGCTCGCGCACCCCCGACCCCTCCGCCGGCGAGAGCGAGTAGCTGCTCTCCGGGGCAAAGTACGAATTCGTCATGTACCCCCAATGGTATTCTTCGGGACTCTTGTTATCGAACTCCTGGACGGGCTGCAGCTCGACGCAGTTTACTCCAAGGTGGTGGAGGTAGAAATCAGGGCTCTCGACCCATTTTCGAAGGCCCGAGAACCCACGGCGCTCATTCGCGGATACATCAATGCTCGCCTTCGCGACCAGGTCTCGGACATGCGACTCGGCGACGACCAAGTCCTGCCATGCAGGCGTCCTGAAATCGGTTTCGGCGCGGCCGACCCAAGTGCGGTCCAGCACGAGCCCCGGGCCCAAACGATCGACGGTGGCAAGGGCGTAGGGGTCCAGAATGTCGGTTCGAGTCGTGATTTTTCCGTCGTCGCCCGCCGATTCTACGGAATACCAGTAAAACCAGCCGTGTAAGTTGCGGTCCAGCTCCACCTCCCAGACTCCCGACGCCCCGTCAGCATCGCCCCTCCTGGCAAGCGGAAACGAGTCCGCCGTTTTTTTGCGGGAAAGGTCGTGGCAGGCGAAGAGGGTCACTGACTCAGCCCTCGGCGCAAAGATCCGGAACGTCGTGGCCTTCTGAGAAACGAGGGCCCCCATCGGGAGGCCGGTACCCAGGTCAAAGAAGAAATCCCCAGGGACCAGAGGTACAAAGCCACTGGTTACATCTGCGCCTGCAGCCACCGTCCAGGCTCCGGCAAGATCCAGGGAGGCAGAAAGCTCAAACCGCCAGAGGTGGGCTCCCGTCTTGGCAGGGTCAATAAAGCGGTTCACCAGCCCGGCCTCGTCCCGGACGCAGTTCGGGGCGTCGTCACTCGGGTGCAGCCACTGGTTCTCGCCCGTGACGAACTTGAACATGACCTCGCCGCCGGTCATCACCTTCCTCGCCGGCCCCGTCCACATTAAGACGTCCTCCCCGTCAAGGTCCTCCAGACGCAGCAACCAGTCTTCGTTGCCGACAGCCGCCTGCCATCCATTGAAGGGACCCGCCACAAACACCCGCTCGTCGGCACGCCCTACGCCTCCGTTCCTCTTTAGCGGCAGGGCAAAGGCGATCGTCTCCGGGTCCTTCAGAAAATACCTGAGCGTCTTGGCCACCTCCAGGTCCGGCGCCTTGCTGAATTTAATGACCTCTACAGTGCCCGGCAACGCGATGGCCGGGGGGGCAGCAGACTCCCAGTTACGGTCGAACTCGACAATCCCTGAGGAGAGCGAGTCGAGCCATGCGCGGACGAGTCTTGGGGTGGAGGGCATTCCAACGATACGTTAAGCAACTAGCGTACCGAAACTCAGGCGAATACCGCAAGCGCCCTGCGAAAAATTGCTGCGGAATAATGCGGACGACATGAGCCTCCATCTTTGCTATTGTTGCCGGATTGAAACGGCACCAGCCATGAGATTGACCCACGCTCAGATGTATTCCCGGCTCCTGGCAAGCGATCCGGCCTGGAACGGCCGGTTTTTCACGGGAGTGCTAACCACGGGGATTTATTGCCTGCCCTCTTGCAAGGCCCGCAAGCCGAAGTCCGAGAACGTGAGGTTTTTCCCCTCGTGCGATGAGGCCAAGGCCGCTGGTCTTCGGCCCTGCCTGAAATGCCACCCTGACGATTTTGCGCGGGGCGCTGACCCGGTGCTTGAGTCCATCGAGGATCTTGTCTCGGAGATCCGTGCCGATCCCGGGCGTTTCAGGGACGCGAGAGCCGTTGTGAGGCGCTCCGGCTTCGGTACAACCCGCTGCTTTGAGCTCTTTCGCCTCCACTTTCATGCGACGCCCGCGGACCTGCTCCTGAGGGCAAAGATTGAGACCGCGAAACGCCAGCTCGGCTCGGGGGGCCTCCCGCTTGCCGATGTAGCAGACGAGGCCGGATTCGACTCGCTCTCCTCCTTCCATGAGCACTTTCGGTCGCTAAACGGAATGACCCCCTCTGAGTACAGGGATCTGCGATTGGAAGGCCCGATCAAGGTGGGCCTCCCCCCCGGCTATCCCCTCGCCCATCTCCTCAGGAGCCTTGGCCGCGATCCCCACAGCGTGACCGAGCGTCTGACTGGGATGAGCTATGAGACGTCGGCGGACCTTGAGGGCACACCGGCTGTCCTCCGGATAGATTTCTCCGGAAACGAGGCCCTAGTCTCAATCGCTTCCCCCGCACGCGTCACCGTGGTGCACCGTGTTGCCGCGCACCGCCTGGTCGTAGGAACGCTCGGCTTGGACCAGGATGCAGCTGGATTCACCCGACTTGCAAAGCGCCTCGGCCTAGCGCGCCTCGTAAAAGGAAGGACGAATCTTCGGCTCGTGAGGACCCCTAGCGTGCTGGACGGACTCCTCTGGTCGATCATCGGCCAGCAGATCAACCTACCCTTCGCCTGCCTCCTGAAGCGCCGACTGATCGAGGCCACCGGAACCCGGTTGGATGGGGGACTTTTCTGCCTCCCAACCCCCGCCGCCATTGCTCGCCTGGAGCCCGCGGACCTGCGCCCCTGGCAGTATTCGAGGCAGAAGGCCGAATACCTGATCGGTGCGGCCCGGCTCGTTGCCGAAGGCAAACTTGACCTCTCAAAGCTCCCTGGGTTGTCCGCCACCCGCGCCGAGCGAACGCTGCTCGCCGTCCGAGGCTTGGGACCCTGGTCCGTGAACTACATGATGATGCGCTCGCTCGGCTTCGCAGACTGCGTACCTCTGGGCGACACGGGAGTCACGAGCGGCCTGCAAACGCTTTTTAGGCTCGAGGAGCGCCCGGACGTCGACGCGACCCGCCGCCTGATGTCCGTGTTTTCGCCGCACCGCAGCCTTGCGACGGCCCACCTTTGGCAGATCAACCAACCCACGCTATGACCCCGTCGAAGCCCCACTATTACTCGCAGTTCAAAACCGCGCTAGGGACGTTTTCCGTGGCCGTTGACGCCAAGGGAGCGCTCGCCGCGACCGCGTTCGGGGACCGTGGCGCCCTCGCTCGCCGCCTTGGGTCGCCTTCCCTTGTGGAAGGCTCCGCCCGGACAGCGGAAGCTCGCCGGCAAATCCAGGCGTGGCTCAAGGGAACGAGGCGTGATTTCACGCTTCGCCTATCCCCAAACGGCTCCCCCTTCCAGAAGCGGGTTTGGTCTGCCATCCGGAGGATTCCCTACGGGCAGACCCGCTCCTATGGAGCGATAGCTCGCGCAATGGGCAGCTCAGCGCGCGCCGTGGGCCGTGCCAATGCGACCAATCCCATCTGCGTCGTCATTCCCTGCCACCGCGTGATCGGAGCCGACGGAAAGCCCACGGGCTACGCCTTCGGGGTGGCCACAAAGAACAACCTGCTACGGCTCGAGAGAACCGGGGTCAGCGTCCCCTGGCCGCGCGCACGGCGGACACAAAGGCCCTGAGCCTTGAATGGTCCTTGACGCCCGGCGCAGACTCGACGCCGCTATTCACGTCCACGAACCGGGCGCCCGTCCCTGTTAGCGCCTCGCCCACGTTCTCCGGGGTAAGGCCGCCCGAGAGGATCCAGACCTTGCCGGGACGCTCCTCAAGGTGACGGCGGAACTTGGGCCAGTCACCGGTACGACCGGTCCCGCCAAAAAGCGCGGGATCAAAGGTGTCGAGGACGAAGGTCCTCGCGAATGGCAGCCACACCTCAGGAACATCGATACCGGGAGGCAGTTTAGGCGCCAGCCAAAGGTTTTCAGCGCCCACCGCAGTGGACCAGCCCTCGATGCTGGACACTGCGATATCGTGGCGGAAATGCACCTGATAACGGTCAAAACCGGCGTCTCTCATCGAGAGAAGCTCCTTAGGGGAGGGTTCAACCGACACGGCAACCTTCCTACGCTCGGGCAGGCGACCGGCCATGGAGAGATATTGGCCCAGCGGGATGTGCCGGGGAGACTTTGCGTGGAGGATGAAACCGAGGTAATCAGCCCCGCAAGCATCGGCGAAGTCCGCGTCCACTAGCGAGGTCAGGCCGCAGACCTTGATCTGTGTTCCTTCGATCATTCGCGGTCAGTCTAACGGAATGAATTAACAGACTCGATCACGTGGCGCACCTGCAGGTCCGTGAGCTCAGGAAAGATCGGCAGGCTGACACATGTCTCGGCCGCCCTCTCCGCAACCGGAAAAGAGCCTTTGGCGTATCCCAGACCGGAGAAGCACTCCTGGAGGTGGAGCGGAACGGGATAAATCAAGTCCGTTCCTACCTCGCATCGGCTCAAATGCTCGCGTAGCGCGTCCCTGCGCTCATGCAGGATCGTGAACTGGTGGAAGACGGAACCGCCGGCCGGCGCCGCCCGTGGGAGCACGGCTCCCATGAGGTCGATACCCTCGAGGTAGGCCTTAGCTATCGCCCTGCGGCGTTCGTTCCAACCGGCCAGGTGCGGAAGTTTCACGTTGAGGAGCGCTCCCTGGAAGCCATCCATCCGAAAATTCGCTCCAACGACGGAGTGGTGGTAGCGTTTCTCAGACCCGTGAACCCGGATCAATTTGGCGCGAGCCATCACATCGGGCCTGCGCGACACGAGGGCTCCCCCTTCTCCGCACCCGCCCAGGTTCTTGGTCGGGTAGAAGCTGAAGGTGCCTGCGTCCCCGATGAGTCCGACCGGGGTGCCATTGTGGCGGGCTCCCACGGCTTGCGCGCAGTCCTCGATCACGAAAAGATTGTGCCTGCGGGCAATCGCCATGATCTCGTCCATCCGCGCGGGCAGCCCAAACAGGTGCACGACTACGACACCCTTAGTGCGTGGGGTGATCGCGCGCTCGAGCGCAGCGGGATCCAGGTTGAAGGTGCTCTCCTCGATATCCGCGAACACGGGCTTCGCCCCGACATAGCTTATGCCCCAGACCGAGGAGATGAACGTGAACGGGGGCACCACGACCTCGTCCCCGGGCCCAAAGCCCGCAACCATACTCGCCGCATGGAGCGGCGAGGTGCCACTGTTCATGCCGAGAGCGCCGGGATAGCCCAAGGTAGCCGAGAAGGCCCTCTCGAACTCCTCGACATCCTTGCCGAGGCAGAAACGTGTGGCGTCATAGGTCGCGGCGAGCGCCGCGAGCGCCTCAGACCGGAGCGCCCTGTGCTGAAGCGTCAGGTCTAGAAAGGGAACCTTCATCGGAAGGAGTCTAGCAGTGCCGCCACGAGCTCGTCGATACCAGGCGTCGCGCTCTCGAAGCCGACTGAAAGACCCACCTTGCGCATGGTCTCGCTGGTCTGCGGGCCGATGCTGCCATAGATCGGCTGCGTGGCACCCTTATCGAGCTTGAGTGAATCGCCTTGGGTCACGAAGTTCTGCGCAGAGCTCGAGCTCGCGAAGAGGACCGCATCAGCCCCGAGCCTGCGGTATTCGGCAGCGATGGGGTCGGTGGTCAGGTCAACGGTGTCCGTCTTGTAGACCTGGAGCGTGTCGACGATGGCACGAGCCTCCTCAAGCTTTTTCACCAGGACGTCGCGGTTCAGGTTGCCCGTTATCACCAGAACCTTCGCGCTGTCCATGCTGCCCGTGGCGACCAACTCTGCCGCGAGGCCTTCGGCCGTTGCCTTCCTCGGCTGGCACTCCACCTTCAGCTTCAGCTCGGCGACCCCCCTCGCGGTGAAGTCGCCGACGCATGCGATTCGGATTAGGCCAAGGGCCCGGATATCGTCGAATATGCGGAAGAATTCCTCAAAGAAGAAGTGGACACCGCTGGCGCTCGTGAAGACTAGCCAATCATAGCCGCCAAGTTCCAGCATCACGTCCGCGAGGGCCTGCTTGGATATCTCCCTCGAGATCCGGATCACTGGAAGCTCCACGACATCGGCGCCTAGCGCGGCAAGCTTCGACGCGAGGTCCGAAGCCCGTTCCCTCGTACGGGTGACCACGATCCGCTTGCCTCTGAGCGGAGGCTGCATCGTATCGGCCATGGCGGTCAGGCTGGCCTTTTCAGCCCGAAACCGCCGAGAATCCTGGCGGCGGCGGCATCCGGAGACGCAAAGTCGGCTTCCGACAGGGGGAGCGTCTTAAGTCCCACGTCCTCGTGGAACAGGTAGAGAGTGTCATGAGTCGCGTAGGCCCCGAGCGCCGTGTGGCACCCGCCGCCGAGCGCGGTCTGGATCGCCCGCTCAAGTTCGAGCCCTCGCGCAGTAACCGGGTCGAAAACCCCAGCGAATCGCGAGAGGTCGCCCGTGCGGCACTGGACCCCAATGGCTCCCTGGCCCACCGCCGGCACCATACTCTCGACTCCAATCGCATGGAACTCGACTCCAGGCCACGAACCGATGCCAAGGCGCTTGAGACCCGCGGCGGCCAGGATGGTCCCGTCGGCCACGCGCTGGTCGGCAATCTTCCTGAGGCGGGTGTCGACATTGCCGCGAATCTCCGTGAATTCGAGGTGGGCGAAGAGCAACGAGGCCTGCTGGCGGCGCCGAGGGCTGCTCGTGGCCAAAGTCTTCGGCGTGCCGACACCGGCTCTCAGGATCAGCATGTCCCGCGGGTCCTCCCTTGGGAGATATCCAGCGATCGAGAGCCCATCGACCGAGCCACCCGGCAGGTCCTTGGTGCTGTGGATCGCGACATCCGCCTCGCCCCGGAGCAGGGCGGACTCGAGCTCCCGCGTAAAGAGCCCCTTGCCGCCCTTTTCCTCAAGCGACCATTCCGCCTGGCGATCGCCCGTGGTGACAAGCTTCAGGAGCTCGCACTCGATGCCCAGGCGGGTGCTCAGGTACGTCGCAGATAGCTCCGCCTGCGCAAGGGCGAGCGGGCTCTTGCGTGTCGCGAGTACGAGTTTTTTCCCCATTATCAGGCACCCTTAATCGGTGCGTGGGATATGGCCGTCAGTAGGCGGCCTGGACGCCCTTCAGGTTCTTTTTCGTCATCCAGGGCATCATGCTGCGGAGCCTCTGGCCGGTCTTCTCGATCTGATGCGAAGCGCCCTTCTTGAGGAGGCGATTGTACTTCTTAAGGCCGCCCTTGTACTCGGCGACCCACTGGCGGGTGAACTTGCCACTCTGGATTTCGCCCAGGATCTTCTTCATCTCCTTCTTCGTGCCCGCGTTAACGACGCGAGGACCGCGCGTGATATCGCCATACTTGGCGGTCTCGGAGATCGAGAAGCGCATCCCCGCGATGCCGCTCTCGTACATAAGGTCACAGATGAGCTTCAATTCGTGGAGGCACTCAAAATAGGCCATTTCGGGCTGGTAGCCCGCCTCGACTAATGTCTCGAAGCCCGCCTGCACCAGGGCGCTGGCGCCACCACACAGGACGGCCTGTTCACCGAAGAGGTCCGTCTCGGTCTCCTCCTTGAAGGTGGTCTGGAGAACGCCGGCCCTTGTGGAACCGATGCCCTTGGCCCAGGCCAGGGCCGTCTTCTTGGCCTTCCCGGAGCGGTCCTGGAACACGGCGACCAAGGCCGGCATTCCCTTGCCCTCGACGTAGAGCCTGCGGACCATGTGGCCGGGGCCCTTAGGAGCGACCATGATAATGTCGACGTCCTTGTGGGGCTTGATCAGCCCGAAATGGACCGCGAGGCCGTGGCTGAACATTAGGGTCTTTCCCTTCGAGAGGTTCGGGAGGATGTCGCTCTTGTAGACGCTCGCCTGCTTCATGTCGGGCAGACCGACCATGATGATGTCCGCACGGCGGACGGCCTCGGCGGTGTCATAGACCTTGAATCCGTGCTGCTTGGCGACCTTGCGCGACGCAGAGCCCGGGTAGAGACCTATGATGACATCGCAGCCGCTGTCCTTGAGATTCAGCGCATGGGCGTGCCCCTGTGAGCCGTATCCCAGCACGGCGAGCGTCTTGTTCTTGAAGATGCCGAGGTCGGCGTCCTTGTCGGTGTAAACTTTTGCAGGCATGGTTAAGGTGTGGGTGTTTTTTTGAAAAATTAACGGGTGAGCGCGAGACTTCCCGTACGGGCAATCTCAAGGATTCCGAAGGGTTCGAGCAGTCCGAGGAAAGCGGCGATCTTCTCCTCGTCGCCTGTCACCTCCACTATGAGCGAGTCGTGGGCTAGGTTCGCAATCTTGGCGCGGAAGACCTCCTTTATCTGCAGGATCTCGGGCCGCGTCTTTGCGTCGGCGCGGATTTTCACGAGCACAAGCTCACGGGCAATCGTCTGGCCTTCCTTGAAGTCCATGACCTCGACCACGTTCACCAGCTTGCGCAGCTGCTTTGAGCAAAGGTCGAGCGCGGCATCGTCACCCTTTAGAACGATCGTGATCCTTGAAAGCGTGGAGTCGTGTGTCGGCGCGACGTTGAGAGAGTCGATGTTGAAGCCGCGGCCGGATATCATTCCGGCAACGCGGGCCAAAACCCCAAACTTGTTCTCTACGAGGACTGAGATCGTGTGACGCATGAAGTGCTTGTGTGCTTGTCGCCGAGGGGTCGGACCCAGTGAACGGCGGGTCCCAAGGTCAACCAAGCCTAGCCCCAAAAGGGAAGCCTAAACGGCGGGGTGGCCCGAAGGGCCGGCGCCGCGCGGGGTTGCCTTCCGGCCCCAATCGTCGGAGCGTAACGGCTATCATGCCAAGCCCCCGCATGCACATTCGCCTCGCCCTCGTGCTCGCAATGGCCCTTGCGGCCATCCCCGCGGCCCCAGGCTCCCCGCCCGCACCCCCCCCGGAGCAGGTAACCGTCCAAGGAGCCTCCGGCGCGCGACTGAGGATTGAGGCGCTCGACCCCCACATCGTCCGGATCTGGGTGAAGCCCTCCGGCGACTTCACGCGGAAACCGTCGCTTGCGATGGAGACGGCCCCAGAGGCAAGGAGCCCGCTCAGAAAAACGGTTGAGGCCGGCAGGGTAACGATTGACTCAGGCGCTCTGAGCGTGGCGGTTGAATCCCAGACGCTCGATTTCGCGGTCCGCTCCGACGGCGGACCCGTCCTCATGGGAAACGCTCGCATCAGCGCACCCTCAGCTGACGGCCCATGGACGCTCACCGAGACACTCCAGCCCTCGGAGCACCTCTTCGGCCTGGGTCAGGACAACCACAACAACGGCCGACTGGACCGGCGCGGCGTGGTCCGTGAGCTCTGGGAGGGCCAGCAGATCAATTCGGGCAATGTGACCGCGGAGTACCCGGTGCCACTACTCTTAAGCAGCGGCCCCGACGGACATGCCTACGGCGTTTTCTTTGACGACGTCCACAGGCTGCGCTTCGACCTCGGGCACACCCAGGCCGACCAGCTTCGGCTCGACTCCGATGGCGGCGAGATCGATTTTTATGTGATCGACGGCCCCCGCCTCTCGGACGTGATCGAGCGCTACACGCGCCTCACGGGAAGACCCTCCCTGCCTCCCCTGTGGGCCCTGGGGTACTGGCAGAGCAAATGCACGTACTATGACTGGAACGCGCTCGACGAAGCCTACAACCAGCTCAACTCCCGGGGATTCCCGGTGGACGTCATGGTGATCGACGCCGACTGGCCCGAGGTCGTGACGGACTATGTATGGGCAAAGCGCTGGATCGACACTGGCCATGGGATGACTCCCGAGCAGAAGATTGCCGACTATGCCAAAAAGGGAGTGAAGATCGTGGTTTCTCAGTCAGGTCCGATGATCAAGACGGAATCGCCCACATTCGCACCCGGTTGGGCTCTGGGGGTGTTCGCGACAGACGGCAAGGGCAACCCCATCCAGGCCGGCTACTACGGCGGGATGCTCCTGGATTTCACGCACCCCAAGATCAATGACTGGCTCTGGCCGCAGACGCGCAAGCTGAACGAGGCCGGGGTTGCGGGATGGTGGCTGGACCTGGACGAGCCTGAAGGTGAACCGGCGCAGACCCATTATTTCGCGGGCCGCCCGCCAGAGATCCACAACCAGTACTCGCTGCTGTGCACCATGAGCTTCGAGGGGGTCCAGCTCGCGGTTAACCCCGACCAGAGGCCCTTCATCCTCTCCCGCGCAGGAGCCGCCGGCTTCCAGAGGCACCATGCCGCCGTTTGGACGGGCGACATCTACAGCGACTACGCAACTTTCCGCGCCCACCCGCCTGAGATGCTCAACTCAAGCCTGTCCGGCCTCGTCTACTGGGCCTGCGACACTGGCGGCTTCCTCGTCGGCTACTACAAGGACGACATGCTGGGAGCTCACGCCCGCCTCTACGAGCGCTGGATGCAGTTCTCGGCCTTCGCCCCAATCACCCGGGCCCACAAGGCCGGCGGGGCACCGGAACCCTATGCATTCGGTCCCGCCACCGAGCAGGGTACGAAGCATTACCTGCAACTGCGCTATCGCCTGATGCCGTATATCTATTCCCACGCCTGGATCGCGAGCCGCAATGGGATGCCGATCGTGCGTCCGATGGCGCTCGAGTTCCCCGACGACCCCGAGGCTGCAGCGACGCCGGGGGACCAGTACATGTTTGGGAGTAGCCTCCTCGTGGCCCCGGTCCTCTACGAGGGTCAGTCCAACAGGAAGGTCTATTTCCCCAAAGGCACATGGATCGACTGGGACTATGGCTATGACTACGCGGGCGGACGCGAGTGGGTGGTGGCCGCCCCGCAGAATCGCATACCCGTGGCCGTGCGCCCGGGTGCCATCATCCCAATGGCGCCCGACATGCGGAACACCGGCGAGAAGCCCTGGGATCCTCTGACGCTCGAAGTCTTCCCGTCAGGAAAGTCTGAGTTCAACCTCTACCGTGACGATGGGCGAAGTTTCGCTTACGAGTCCGGGGATTACACGGTGACCCACTTCACCTGCTCCGAGGATTCTGGCGCGGTGCAATTTTCCATCGACGAGTCGAACAAACGTTACACGCCCAGCCAATACCGCTTCCGCTTCCACCTCCGCGAGACACCGGTGTCGGTAACGGCCGACACCGTGAAGCCGAATAGGGGGGTCTGGACATGGGACGCCGAATCCAGGGTGCTCACGATGGACTTGCCGGCAACGGGTGTCTCCCACCACGAGATCGACGTCAGGCTAGACGGAATTCCCCTCCCCGCGCGCGTAGCGCCGAGCCTTGTTGCCGATGTGATCAATCCCAAGGGCGAAGCGGCAGGCTCCGGCGGTAGGCCGATCCCCCATTTCTTCCCACCGCCGTCACTCCCCGCGACAATCAAGGCAAGTAACTACGACAATGGCGGCGAAGGCATCGCCTACCACTCTACCCGCCCCTCACCCTCCAAAAAATCGTACCGAAGCGATGATTTCGGCCTTACTGCAACCTCAGATGCGGGTGGCGGCTACGTCCTCGCGGGCCTCAATCCCGGCGAATGGGCACGCTACACGGTCGACTGCGGCAACGGGGGCTACTTTGACCTCACCGTTCGGGCGGCGAGCGCCCATGGCGGGGGAAGACTAAGATTCGTTTCTCTCGACCAGAGCATTGCGGCGGTCGAGATCCCGGCAACGGGCGGTGACGACGCATTCAAGGATTTCCTTGTCCCCACCGTCTACTTAAATCCGGGAGAGCTGAGCCTGATGGTTTATGTGGATTCCCCGGGCGTCGCGCTGAATACCTTCGAGTTGAATCCGGCCAAAGAGCCGCTCTCGGTCTACCAAGCCGCCCGCGCCTACCGGCGCGGCGTGGCGTCCCTCACCGGCGTGGGCGAAGCGGGCCATTCTCTGGGTTATATCCAGAATCTGGGACGCAGCGGCAGCAGCCTCACCTTCGGCGTGAATGGGGGAACAGGCGGCGGCGCGACGCTTCGCATCCATTATGCCAGCAGCCAGAAGGACCCTGTCGCCCTTACGACCGCCGTGGGCGACGCTCCCGCCTCCAGTCTTCCCATGCCACCGACCTCTGGGGAATGGAAGGAGGTTGACCAACCGGTCATCCTCGCCGCCGGGGCAAACCGGATCGTCATCGAGGGCCATGAACCCGAATGGAACTCCGTGCAGGTCGATTATATAGAGATTCTCCCAAAATGAGAGTGCGTCGTCACTCACGGCTGCGATGGGGTGCTCAGCGCCAAAGCGGCGGCCAGTATTCCCAGTGCCCCGCACGCGAGCCAGAGGAATGAAGGACCCGCAGCCAGGAGCGACATCCCAAGGGCCGGGCCGACGACAAGAGCCACGGTCCAAGTCAGCCCGTAGACCCCCATGTAGCGGCCACGCATAGAAGGCGGCGCGAGATCGGCTACATAGGCCGAGGCCATCGGCATCGAGAGCATCTCCCCCAAGGTGAAGACCACCATGCACGCCACCATGGCAGGAATCGACGTAGCAAGCCCCAGCAGCGCAAACCCGAAACCGGCCAGGAGAAACCCAAGGGCGATGACCCTGGGCGCTGGGAACTTGCGCGTCAGGGTCGTGAGCGGGAGCTCGAAGAAAACGACAATGGCACCGTTGAGCGACAGAATCGCGCCGTAGGTCGCCGCCGAGTAGCCGAGATGGGTCACATGAAGCCCGAATGTCGAGCTGGCCTGGAAGAAAACAATCGCGATTGTGAAGGCGGCGGCGAGGATTCGCGGCAAGACACGGTCGCTTCTGAGCGTGCGGGCCAGCTCACCCCAACTGACGTGCGCAATACCCGCGCGCGAACCCTTAGGCAGCGCAAAGAAGGCGAGTATGCCGTAGAGGACCGAGGTGGCCGCATCGCCGGCAAACAGCCAGAAGTAGCCGCGCTCGGCCAGGAATCCGGCGATCGCCGGGCCAAAGGCCCAGCCCGCGTTGAAGGCTGTACGCAACGCGGAATAGGCAGTCACCCTCTGCCCTGCCGGGACCAGGTCCGCAAGCAAGGCACTGCTCGCAGGGCGGTACATCTCCCCGGTGAGGCCCGCAAGGACGGCAAGAGCCACGATCGCCGGGAGCGTCCGCGCCTGCGAGAGGAGCATCATGGCAACCGCGCCCGAGAACATCGACAGGACGATTGTCTGACGCCGCCCCAGTCGATCAGCGAGGTAGCCTCCGAGGATAGACGCGACCAGGTTTCCCACCCCATAGGCTCCAAGCGCCAGCCCTGCAGCCGAAAGCGGATAGCCCCTCCGGGTAATGTAGAGCGTCAGGAATGGTATGACGAAGCTTCCGAACTTGTTGAGGAATGTGCCAAAGAAGAGCACCCACGCCGCCCGGGGGAGAGCGCGCAAACTCGAGTTCAGGGAGGGGTGCACGGGGTCCATAAAAAGAAAAACCCTGCTCGCCGATCGGCGGGCAGGGTTGGGAAAAAGCTACTTTGGAAGGTTTCGGGTTCTGCTCGCCGGTTAGAATGTAGTGAGTGCCGTATAGACGCCCATGCGGATTCCATGCGCCACGCGGGTGGTCGGCAGGATTCGCCAGGAGGCTTGTTTTGCGTCTTCTACGAAGTTCATTTTGACCCCTCGCAGATGCCTCGTTCTTCCGACACCGTCAAGCGCTGAGGCATACCCCCTATCCTGAATTGACCGTCCACTTGGATCCCCGGCTGCCGAAGGGTCGGCTTGCCCACCCGTTCTATGCAACCTCCAGCCCCCTGTCCTTCAATGCAGGGTGGTTGCAACTCGACCCGTTTTTACACGCCATTCTCCCTCCTAAATCGGAGCGCCTCGCTCCATTGCAAAATTCAGTGAACGAAAAGCATCAAATGCATAGGGTAGACTGCCCTTGTGACGATATAGTACCCGGTTGTCCAAATTGGACAGCTCACCATGGATACTACCAACTCCTCGTTCTCGGAACTAAAGGCTCACGCGCCCACCACCCGTGGCACCGACCGCAGACCTGCGGCCTCCTCCATCCATTACACGGGAGCGAAGGAAAAGCGCATTCCGATTCCTTACGTGATTGCAGGCTTGGCCGTGTTGGCCGGCTTGGCCTTTGCGCTTAGGGGCATAGTCCATTTCTGAGAACCCGGCGGGTTGCCGGTAGCGGAATTGCCTGGTTTGCGGTATTTTAGGGGAGCATGGCCACTGAATAGTGGCGTTCCTTTGGAAGCGCCGAGCTCGATCGCGTGGACTGATCCGACTCTTCCCGGCTCCCCAGGAGATCCGCCGCCGAGATCACGCTCGGATTCCCGGCGGAGCCGTACAGCAATTGACGCTGGACGCGCTGCAACATGTGCCCATTTTCCGCTCCCCACCTGACCTGGTAGGCCTGCCAGCGCATTGGGGTATTGTAGCGCGCCAAATTCACCCCGCGCGCCAGCTCCGATTCCTCGAAGACGCCCACAGCTTGGTCGTCGATCCTGAGTTCGTACCTTCCACGCTGCAGTCCCTTTAGCACAAGGATCTCGGAATCGATGGAATCGAGATCCGCGTGGGCTACTTGCGCAAGCTCCGTGTTCGCATCCGCGAAATCAAGAGGCAGCGGAAGGGAACCGTCCAGTTCGCTCCACTGGACCCTGCCCCCCTCGAAGCGGAGAGCACTCACCTTCGTGTTCTCGGAAACCGACAGTTCACGCCGGTTCGCGTCAATCTCGACACGGGCAACGACCCCGGGCGCCTGCCACGCCCGGAGCAACGCGGCTCCCATCACGATATGTCCCGCCGGGCTCGGATGAACTCGATCTGGCAGAAGATGTTTGGCACGGTCGGGATTCTTCTGGACCGCTTCTTGGATCCCGGAAGCAACCACACTCCCAAAGTCCACCACAGCCACCTGCTGCTCGCGGCCGATCACAGCCACGGCGTCACCGATCTGCCTCAGTACGTCCGCATACCCCACGTCAAAATTCGGCGGACGGGCGAAATCGTCAAAGGGCGACGAGCGGATCAGGTAGATCCGAACGCCTGGCAAGGCCTGCTTAAGCTTCACGACGATGGCGCGATAGCCATCCGTGAAACGGGCCAGGGTGGCCGGTTCAAGCTTCTTGTAGCCGCCATCGTTCATCCCGAGCATGAGGGTGACCACGGTCGGCTTGAGACGGATGACATCCCGCTCGAGGCGCACACCGATCTCCCCGGATCCGCCACCCGCCACCGTGTCTCCACCGACCCCTGAGTTGTAGAATCGGAGGTCCCACGTGGGAAACCGGCTCCGGCAGTATTCCTCTGCAAAGCTGGCATAACCGCCGTCCTGGGTGATGCTGTCGCCGTAAAACACCACGCGGTCTCCGTCGTGAAGGGCAAAGGCCTTTGCAGAATCCGCAGCATGCCCGGGTTGGCCCATGCACAATAGGATCAGTGCAGGGAGTCTGATGGAGCCCCGTTTCCTTTCTAGAAAACAGAGCACTGTCGTTGGGGTAGTTCGCATAAAGGAAAGGTTCAAAGGTCCTGCCAATTGCCAGAAAGGTTACCCCCCCGGACACGGCACTGGGAAAACCTAGACGGCTATCAGCAAGGTTGGTGTCCCCAGTCGGTCTCTTTTAGCTCTTTCTCAAAAAGGGCCATTTGCTCCGCAGGCGTCAGGGCCTGCGCCTTGTCCTTCGCCCCTTCACACGGGGGAGAGCCGAGTTCGGCCGTCGCTGGGATAGGACGTTTGACCTCTTCCTGCTTTCCAAGTCGGGCGGTCTGGTCCTCAAGCATGAGGAAAGATCAGACTTGGCTGTGCCGACGGTCAAACGGATTTCAAGGCCCTTATCCACTTACCCTCCTCAGACTCTTGTCTTTCGATTCTGGAGGACGCCGATGGAGCCCGTCCCTTCCGACCGGCTAGGCTGTTTTGGTTGCACTATTTCTCTGAGATATATGTCTTAGATAATCTTATCGAAGGCACGGACGGGGTCCGAAGCCGCCCAGGCGGTACTGCCCCACCCTCGTCTGAATGCCCCCTAATTATGCAAACGGTGAATCCTTCATCAGTGCAACGTTACCCAGATTGGTACGCACACGGTAAGGCTAGGAAATGTGCAAGGCCGCCAACAAGGTGAACCCGGCCACGTCGTTCGGGCCCGCGATCTTGGGACTCCGTAAGAAAAACCAGTCGCCAACCGAACCGCCTTCATAGGCTGCGTTGACCGACGGCGGTTAAGTCAACACTCTCGCGGGACATTCATGATACGCGAACTCATCCACTTCTTGGTAGCCCATAAGGAGCAGATTGAAACGATCCAGTCGCTCCTTGAAGCGGCAGGTCTGCTGATTGCAGTGCCACTGTTCTTCTACACGAAGCTTGTGGTCGAGCGTAAGCATATGGCCATGGAGACGTACCGGAATCTAAACAACTGCTATATGGATGTTCTGAAGTTCATGTCCGCGAACATCGACTTGGATCCATTCGAAACGACGAACGATAAACTCACTCCGGTGCAGGAACAAAGGCTGGGGATCCTCTACTCGATGCTAATAGCACTTTTCGAAAGGGCCTGGCTTCACAACAAGCATGAGGGCAAATGGATGAAAAGGCAGATAAACGACGCATGGGGCGGCTATATCCGGATGTGGGTCATGCGGGATCGTTTCAGGGATTACCTGTTGGGGAAGGACGTGCTGAATAATGACGATCCTGAATTCACCCGATACCTAAAGGACTTGATCCATAGCATCCCCAAGAGGATGCCAGAGCGCCCTGAAGACACCAAAGACCTTCCGTCTACACATTCGTCTCCACCCACACAAACTGCCTAAACCCGGTCTTCTTGACCAGGGCAAGACACGGCTTGTTGTCGAGGTAGATGTCGGCGCGCAGGGTTCGGTAGCCTAGGTGCTTTGCTTCGGCCTTCATCAGGCGCACGAGCTTCCGGCCCAGTCCCTTGCCGCGGAAGGCGGGATGCGTGACCACGCCGAAACAGGCCCGCGAATCATGGATGTCGTAAAAGTTGAAACCCCCGACGACTTCACCATCCCGGAGCACGGAGTAGAACTTCCGTTTCTGGAGGTAAGCCCAGAGGGCCGAAGTGGTGGACGTTGGTGCGGCGTACATCTGCCGCATGACTTCCGGGTCTCGGTATATCTCCAGCCATGCGGGAAGGTGGGAGCGATTAAGGCGGGTGGCGACCAGGCCGTCCTGGGGCCCGGATTTCTTGGCTTTTCCCATTTGGGAATCGTGTAGGGAGGCTGAGGCATAGACAAACAGGATATTTCCCCGGCGATCCGGTGTTTCAGGGGCCCTCGCCGGCGCCTCTCAGTGAGCGCGATTCGGGATGGGTGGGCACACATTACGCCCTCGCGACCCCGAAATCCAAACACTCCGAAATTGATCGAGACGGCCGCCGCTCTTCGGGGAAAATCAGGAGGGAAAATGCCCAGGCTCGACCCTGGCCGCCAGCGATCCATGATGCCGACCGTGCCGCTCGAAATACACGAGTTGTTCCCCGACGAGGACTATCGTTTTCACCTCACACTGCGAAAGGGCGATCTGGGTGCTTTCTTCAGTCCCGCAAATCCCGCGGTCTTGGAGGAACGCCGGCGATGGCTCAATGACGATTCCGAAACGGTCCTTGCCCAGTCGGAGGGCTGTCAACCCTTGGTGCGGGAAATGGAAGCCTTAGCTTCGGGTTGGGGAAAACTCGCAAATCGCGGTGATGGGAACGACTCCGTTACGGAGAGGCTGTCCATTCTGGGTGGGGCCCTAGAGCCCGATTTCATGCTGCTTTCGAAGGACCCGGGCGGAATCTACCGCCTTCGTGCAGGAGTTGTCTGTTTCCCCTCATCCTGGGTGCTGAGTGAGAAGATTGGCCGGGGTCTGGAGGAGATTCACGGGGTCGTCCCAGGCCTCAATGCCAGCCTAGCCGTTACGATCGACCGGTTTCTCGAGAGGCTGAAGCCCGGCGCGCCGTTCGAGCGGGCCAACTGGGGCCTCGCAGGCACGCCGGAATTGAATATGCACCCGAATCTGGGCCGGACGCGCATAGCCCTACCCCTGGATCTCGACAGAGTGTGGCTGAGGATAGAGGACCAGATATTGGCGTCACTGCCGTCAGGCGGTGGAGTCCTCTTCGGCATCCGGATCCGGGCCCTCCCCCTGCAGTCCATACTTAAAGACCCGACATTACGCTCGGGATTCCACCGGGCGCTTGCCACCATGCCGGAAGCACTGGCTGCCTACAAGGGCATCAGCCCTATCCGTGCGGCGCTGCTTGCCACCTAGGCTCGTCCCGTATCCCGACAGCAGTCCAATTCAGATATTTTGAGCGACAATGGCGTCCCATTGGTCGCTGAAGATGCCATCTCCCTACCACAAGCCAATCGACCTCGTCAGGGGCGTGATTCCCCAGCACCGGGGTTCGAGGGCCCCGTTGGGCGCAAATCAAAGCTGCGATAGGAAACCTTCGTGTTGGCTCCTCCGTGAATCTGAAGCGCGAACTTTCCGCGGTGTTCAATTCCCGAGTCGCGCTCCGTATAGTCGACGGTCAACACTCCATTTAGCCATATCTGGATATGCGCGCCCTCAGCGCGAATCCTGTAGTCGTTCCATGAGCCCGGCTTCAACACGCGCTTACGGACTTCCTCCGGCACGGCCATGAGGTTCCGGTTGCGCCTGCTTTCGTCATATAGATTGCCGTCGGTATCGGACCCAAGATCAGCCTGGAATCCGGAGACCTCGTAGCTACGAGGCACGCGCTGCGACCAAAACTGGATGCCTCCATTCACGAATCCTCCGGTCCCCTCGACCTTGTATTGGAGTCGCAGGTCGAAGTCGCCGAAGTCTTCAGTGGTCGCCAAGAACTCGTTGTAGGGTTGCCTGCGGTTAAGGGCTCCCGCAACTATCGCTCCATCCTCGACCCGCCAGTTTTCAGTGTTTCCCTCCCAGCCCGTGAGGGTTACCCCGTCGAAAAGCGGCCGTTCGATTCCGGGGCCGACAGTCGAGACCGTGCCTATCGGCGCGTTGGCCGGCGTCAGGGCCTGGATCTCCACCCGGGTCAACTCGGGGTCGTTCAGGTTGATCGCCCAAAGGCGCTCGCCATTGACAGTGGGGCGGTCCTTGTTCTCGGTCGCGATACCCCCGCGCCTTAACGCCAGATAGGCCGCATCGATGTCGCCGACTTCGAAGTTCACGTGGTCGAATGCACCCGCGGCCCATTTGTTCAGGGGCGGCTCAAAAAAGATCAGCTCGATCAGCTCCCGACCCTGCCCTGGCAGGCGGAACTTGACGAGTGAGGTGCGCCCATTCGGGTCGTCTATTCGAACAACCTCGGGCCAGCCGAGCCTGTCGCGGTAAAACGAGATTTCGTCCTCGGCCTGCTGCCGGTCCACCGCAAAGCCGAAGTGCTGAAGGTGCTCGCTGAACGGCGCCGCGGCTGGGGTTGCCGGAGCATGCCATGGATCCGCCACCTGGATCAGATTTCCGGCAGGATCCTGAAATTGAAGAGCACGGGGCCGCGTGTCCGAGATAACCCATTTTGCCAGCACGCCTCGGGCGGCCAATGCGCGCTCAACGTCCTCCAGGTTCGATGCCGACAAAGTCACGTGGTGCAGGCGGCGCTGCCAGCTGGAATTGCCAACCGCAAGGAATTCGATCCACTGGCCCTTGCCGACGATGAAACGGGTTCCGAATTGCCCGGACGGAGCCTCGGCAAAACCGGCCCCCACCCCGTAGAATCGCCTAAGCGAAGCTAGGTCGGCCGTTTGGAAGGTCACGCCTGCAAGGCCCGACACCGGCACAGGCGGAAGGACACCAGGGTCGGCGCCTCTGCCTTTCGCGGTTCCCAGCGAGAGCAAAAGCATTAGCGCCGGAAAAGCGAATCGAACGCGGGGTATTCGGAATTCAGGGAACCGAGGCGATGGCGCGCAAGGATTCATGGACACACCCAGTCTGGCCCTATGTAACGGGTAAGGAAAGCCGGGGTTCGGCAGGAGTGGGAAGGGCACAAGACGCGGAATTGCCCCATGTGGCTTCAAGGCACCTTGCCTATCCATTTCTCGAGGCAGGCCCTGAGGTCCGCCCTGCGCACTGGCTTCGCGATGAAGTCATCCATGCCGGCTGCAATGCACTTCTCACGGTCTCCCTCCATGGCGTTGGCGGTCAAGGCGATGATGGGCAGGCGCCTGCCGCGGAGATTCTCGCGGATTCTCCGGGTTGCTTCGAACCCGTCCATCCCAGACATCTGGCAGTCCATGAGCACCGCGTCCCAAGAGCCCCCTGCGGCGGCATCCACGGCCGAGGCTCCGTCAGCAACGATCTCTGCGGAAAGCCCCAGGTTCTTTAACAGGAGTTCGATCACGCGCTGGTTCACACGATCGTCCTCAACGACAAGCAGCCGGCCGGACAAGCTCAAAGCCTCGGATGGCACCGACGTACTGGCAAGCGGCTCCACCCCGACCGGAAAGGTCACGACAAACGAGAAAACTGAACCCTCTCCTATCTCGCTCTTCGCCTCGATCTCGCCGCCCATGCGGCTCACCAGGCGTTGGGATATGGCGAGGCCGAGCCCGGAGCCGCCGTAGCGCCGCGTCATGGAGCTGTCCCCTTGGGAGAACGCCTGAAACAGCTTCTCCCGAGTGGCCTTACTCATCCCGATGCCCGTGTCGCGCACGATGAAGCGGACCGTTGCCTCCGTGGCGCCACAAGCAACGGACTCGACGCGGATATCTATCCTCCCGGAGGCCGTGAACTTGACCGCGTTGCCCGCCAGATTGAACAGCACCTGCTTTAGCCTCAAGGGGTCGCCCACAATGTACTTCGGCAGGCCCGGCCCAACGGTCAGTTCCATCTCCAGACCCTTTTCCGTTGCACGTTGCCTCAACAACTCGACGACGTCGTTGACTGACGCCGCTATTGGAAATGAGACGGACTCATATTCGAGCTTGCCACTCTCGATCTTGGAGAGATCGAGGATGTCGTTGAGAAGGCGCAGGAGCGTGTCCGCCGAGCCTGATGCCACGTCCACCTGGGCGCGCTGCTCCTCGGTGAGGGGCGTGTGCTGGAGCACCTGCAACATCCCAACAATGCCGTTCATCGGAGTCCGGATCTCGTGGCTCATGTTGGCCAAAAACTCGCTCTTCGACTGATTGGCCGCCTCGGCGCGATTCTTTGCCTCGCCGGCCGTCACCAACAGCCTCTCGTTCTCAAAGACCAACCGCCAGAGGCGCCGCAAGTCCGTGTAGTGGAGGTTGGCCGTGTTCAGCAGAAACAGGGCGTAGGTGACCGTAATCACGGCCAGGGTCCAGGCTCCCTTGTCAGGGAGCTCGAGGAACCGGATAAAAAGCGGCGCTAGTGTGGTCACCACGTAAATCCGGTAGCACAGGGGCACCGACGCGAGTGAACGCGCCGCGCCCGAGTTCAATCCCGCTAGGATAAAGACCAGCAGGAGCCTGGGTAAGAAGGGAGCGGGCTCAAAGAAGAACCAGCCGGCTGCGCCCCAGATGACCCCCGAGGCCATGACGGACAGAACAAAGGCGGTACGCCAGGTGGGGAGGCGCTCCTCGGGCGGTTTCGCGCGGCTGAAAGCGGCGCCAAGCGAAATCCGCACTAGTGTGACGCCAATGATCGTACCCAACCATGTTGCGAGAAGTGAGACAGGATGCGTGTTCAAGGTGCCCGCGACCAGAACAACCGCAAGGGCGACATTTGAGAACAGCCCGAAGTTGGCCCCGCGGTACAAGAGCCGAGTCATCTCCGCATCCACCTTTCGTTGGATTTCTGGGTCTTTCGATTGGGGCATGATCGGCGTCCGGGCGAGCGTTGGTTCTCTGGCAATCTGCCGGTTTTGCTCCGCATGCGAAAGGCAATTCCAGTCGAGTTGCACCGCCAGTGCCGCGTGGCGCGACCCTATCCGCCCAGGACGCAACGCCACGCTCTACATGTTTTTATGTAATAACGGCACGTTTCCCCAAATACTCGAAACAGTCCATCTCCATTGCCGAACTGATCCCTAGACCCGCGAATAATCGAATGCCAATTTCTGCCGACGACAATTACAGAACCGGCCTCTGGCAGCTCTAGTTAATTTATTGGCACCCGGTGCAAAGATACGCTGATTACATCGCACCCCAATTCGCCGATATCCATGCCAGCGCACATTTCATCATTGGTCGGTGAAAACCTGGCCCTTTCGGGCCGGGAGGATGTCAACCCATGAAAGGTAGGGACGGATTGCTTATCCCTTTTGGGATGATGATCCCCCTGGGGATGGCGGCGGCCCACGGCGCGGGGACCTATTTCCTTCGGTCCGCCGACTGGAAAAGGCACCTGGGAGGGGCGCTTTGCCTGCTGGGGACCATCGTCTTCGGCGCAATGTTCGGGGTGGATTAGGGAGGCACTCGGTCGAGTAAGCTGACTGGGGCACGCCTGATCTGGAACAGGTCACCTCTTGGCAAGCCGCCTGCAGGTGACTATTAATCACTTGGTCGCGGGTTCGATCCCTGCCCGGGCTGCCAATTTGATACCCAAGGAGGATCAATACTCAGCGGAGGACCGCCACTCCATACTGCGGCAGCGTGACGCTTGAAACCCTTCCGCCCACGAGCACGTCTTCCATGATACTGGGGAGAGCAATAGTGCGCGGCGAAACTCCGTAGTTTGTGAGGATATAGACCCGTTTGCCGTTGCCCGAACGAATGGCCAAATCAACGTCGTCCGGCAGATCGCCCATTATCGGATCGAGACCTGCCTTCCCCATCATCCACTTGGCCGCGGCCTTCATGGTTTCGCCTTCCAGTCGAGCGCCGATATAAGTGACACTGCCTTGTCCGACGGGTCGCGTCACGGCCGCTGGCTGGCCGTCCAGCCATCCATTGCTCTTGCCATAGCGCATGAGCACCTTGGTCTCCGGCGAGCTGACGCTAAGTTGTTCTGCCCACATGAGGTCCTCGCCGGAGCCCCATTCACCGTCGATAGGGACTGGCCTGTCGAGCGCATACCACTGCTCAACGCGCGCGCCCAGCAGTTCTACCAGCGGCCCAGGCTGCCGCTGGGGATACAGGCTGTTGTCTTCATCCTTCATTGCCGAGCGCTGCGTCAGTACCAGGTGCCCGCCGGCGCGCACGTACGCCTCAAGATTCTTTGCCGCCTCAGTCGTCACTAGGTTGAGCGCCGGAGCCAGGACCAGTTTGTACCGGCCCAGCGGCGCAGTGTCCGCAACTATGTCCACCGACCTGGCAAGCGCGCGCAGCGACGCATAGTAACTGACCAGGGCATCCACCGGATCGAACGCCTTATTGTGGCGCTGCCAGTTGATCGCCCAGCGGCTCTCGTAATCCTGTAAAATAGCGACCCCAGAATCGACCGTGGTACCGTCCAAAAGCGGCGCCACTTTCTCAAACTCAGCCCCAATCTGTTTCACTTCGTCGTAGACCGGAACCGGAGTACCGTCAGCTCCGACAAGCACTCCGTGGTATTGCTCCTGCCCGTTCAATGCACTGCGCCATTGCCAGAACTCGACCGCTTCCGCGCCGTGGCCGACATCGTTCCATGCCATGGCGCGCACCTCGCCTTTGTCGAGCGTGTTGTTATTTTGCGACCAGTTCACCGTTCCGGGCTGAGTCTCCATTACCCAGAAGTTTCTTCTGAGGAAACCCCGCGTGAGGTCGTGCGTAGCTCCGGTGCGAACCGGGTCGAGATGGCCCGTGCCGACATAGTTATCCCAAGATGCAAAGTCGAGGTCTTGGGCGACATTGTAATGATCGTAGGCATCGAACCATCCCATCATGTTGGTCGTGATCTTCTGCCGGGGATCGGCGTGGGCACGGATAGCATCGATCTGGTTGCGCTGATAACTACGCCAAGTGTCGGTAACAAATTCCTTCCAGTTCAAAAGCAAACCCGGATTGCCGTAGTTCTCTTGAATCGGTATCTGCGCCCAATCCTGATAGCTCTCGCTCCAATAGGCCGTCGTCCAGCGCGCATTCAGGTTCTCAAGCGTCTTGTATTTCGCGCGCAGCCATTGCTGGAACTGCGCTTTTGTCTCCGCGCCGAAACTCTCGTTCGCGTACTCATTATCGATTTGCCAGCCGATCACGTTGGCATCGTGCCCGAAGCGCTCGGCGAGCTTATCCGCAATCCTTCCCGCTAGCTCCCGGTACTTGGGATTGGACCAGTCGAACTGCTGGCGGTTGCCATGGCCATCCTTGCGTCCGTCCGCCAAGGTGCGAAGCGTCTCGGGATACTTTGCGGTTAGCCAGGCGGGAGGAGTGGCGCTAGGAGTGCCGATAACGACGGCGATGTGGTGCTGTTCGGCCGCACGTACCGCTCGGTCGAGCCAATCGAGCTTATAGTCACCCTCGCGCGGCTCCAAGCTACTCCACGCAAACTCACCCACGCGGACGAGATGGATGTGCGCAGCCTCCATCAACGACAGGTCCGCCGCCCAGCGCGACTCCGGCCACTGCTCCGGATACCATGCCGCCCCCAGCAAGAGCGAGGGGGGGTACTGTGTTGAGGGAACCTGTGCCGTGACCGGCACGGACACGGAGATCAACAAAGCAACGCCAATGGTCACCTTCCTAAGCAAGATTGCATCCTTCATTCTGCCGAGAATATCCTAAATGTGGCTGTAGGGTCCATGGGACAAATCCACAATGTTATTGGTGAAATCCACGCATTGTGGCTTGCAGTTTCCGTGCTGGTGCGGTCTTGCCTTTGACCGAAACCGGAAGGGACGCGTACGGAGTCATAGCTTCCGAGGTTTGAGCTGCAGCGGGTCGCCCATTGAATGCCCGTCGGCTACCGTGAAAAACCTTGAGCAGCGAGCGTGCAACTCATCTCGGCCCCCCCTGTAGGGAATTGGTCAGAGAGCCCAACATTCTCAGAAGTGGGACCTTCATGCAGCGGAGTTCTGCTTTCGAATCTAGGAGTTCGCTTAGCGATTAACGTCACGGGAAAGGAGGGAGTGTCACTTGCGGTTGGGATCGCCGATGGATCATCCGTACGGCTATTTGCGGCGGGTACCATCGCGCTCACACTTTCGATCAAGGACTCCAAGCGGCGATAGATTGAGCCTCTAAGCAGTGCACCTTATGGTCAGGTCTATGCGCCGCCTTATTCATCCCGGATTTCCCAGATTGGCATGACGACTGCTAACGATAGGGATGCGTAACCATTTGAGGTGGAATGGTATCGAAACGCATGAAACCTTGAGAACACGAAATCCAATGGGTGCGACCAAAAACGAGGGTTTGAAGCTGAGTTTTGACCGGCGCCTGACGTTGGAATTTCACGGCGCCAATATCTCGTCCGACGCAGGGCTACTTGCCTACAGGGAGATGGACGACGTGCTCGGACTGACAGCGATGGGTGGTCGTCTGCTGAACGACTGGCGGACAGGCAAGAACACGCAGCATTCGATTTTGGCCCTGATTCGCCAGTCTATATATAGTCGGCTTGCAGGCTACGAAGACACCAACGATGCCGAGCGGCTCGCGGTTGATCCGGTCATGAGGCAGGTGGTCGGAGGACGAGCGACAGAGCATGCGGCAGCGTCGACAAGCCAGATGGCACGGTTCGAGACCGAGGTGCTGACACAGCCCCGCAATCTGGCCGCTCTTGCGAACGCCTCCGGCGAATGGATCGATCAATTGCGGGAACGCAGGCACCTGCGGGAGGTTGTCCTGGACATGGACAGCTCCGTCAGCGAAACCTAAGGAGAACAGGAGGGCACGGCCTATAACGGGCATTTCGGCTGCACCTGCTATCACCCTCTGTTTTGCTTCAACCAGTTTGGAGACGTCGAACGCTCGATCCTAAGGGAGGGGAACGTCCACAGCGCAAAGGATTGGAGGAATGTCTTGGAGCCGGTCGTGGCAGGCTACCGTGGTCGAAGGATTCCCCGTCGTTTTCGAGCAGACGCCGCATTCGCTCAGCCTGAGCTCTACCAGTTTCTGGAGGACGAAGGATATTCCTATGCCATTCGCCTCCCAGGGAACGACGTGTTGCAGCGGGAGATAGAGCTACTCTTGACGCGGCCCGTGGGCCGACCGTCAAATGCACCGCTGGTCCGGTATGCCGACTTTTCCTACCAGGCCCAAAGCTGGAACCGCTCAAGGCGGGTGGTCGCCAAGGTTGAATGGCACAAAGGCGAATTGTTTCCCCGGGTTGGCTTCATCGTTACGAACCTCACTCGTCCGGCCAAACGCGTTGTCCGATTCTATAACCAGCGGGGAACGGCGGAGCAATGGATCAAGGAAGGCAAGCATGCGGTAAAGTGGACGCGCCTCTCGTGCCATGATTTCGTAGACAACCAGGTGCGGCTGCATCTCTTCGTGTTGGCCTACAACCTTGGAAACTTCCTCCGGCAGCTGGTCCTTCCGCGGGAAATCAGGCGCTGGACCCTGACCACGACTCGGGAGAAATTGATCAAGATCGGGGCGAAGGTCGTTCGCCACGCCCGCCGGGTTACCTTCCAGTTGGCGGAAGTGGCCGTGCCCCGGAGGTTGTTCCAGGCCATCCTGTGTGCAATCGACCGTTTGCGCCTTCCGATGCCAGCTTCCGGATGACTGCTTCTCTGACCCTGCCTTCCAGTCTTGGCGTTCATGGGAGCGTTGTCTCCTCACGGCGACAATTCGCGCCACCAGCAGCCCATTTGTGCGGAGTATACATCACGACGGGCCCGCGGCATGCCGCAAAAGTATCTTCGGGCTCGAAGACCGAACCGATTTCTACAAGTTTCACACGAACGAGCCCACAACCCGCTCAAATCATGAACTCAAATGGGAAATCCCGGGTGATAGCCGCCCGACCCTTGGACGGACAGGCCGCCTAATTCAATCCAGCAGAGCAACTGATAATGGTCAGCTGTGCAAGAAACAGGACATTGGAACCGTATGGGCAGTAACAATGCCGCTATATGTGTCGATATAAGCTATCCAGTCCCCCTTCTAAATATCCGCGCGACCATTGCTTTGCCCATGCAGTTCACGAATTCGTCGCGCCGCGGTGGAATCAGAGCGGCCATGGCCGTAGCGGGGCCAGCGGCGCCTAAAACGCATGAACCTCGTTGATATCTCGAGCACACCTTCCCCTGGGACAACCGCAAGAGTCTCAATCGGCGGACCCGCGATCGCCTGGAGCATGGACCGTCCCACCGGTTTTGAGGTCACAGCCTCGAACCGAGCTGCAACCGCCTCCTGCCATTTTGGTGACGGGGACGAACAACACAGCGAGCAAAAACTGGGTGGAGGTCTACAAGTTGTAGTAAAGCAAACCATTTCAAAGAGGAGATTTCGATATCTGATCTTCATCGGTTGCATAGCTCTATCCCAAGAAGGAAGGGCGCTCACACCACTCCTACCCTCCGAAAACAACCCCTACGGGGTCGCCCAAGGCAGAGCCTACGGACGCGTGGTCCGAACCGCCCTATCTGCGGAGGAGACACAGGCGGTCCTCCCCATAGGACTGGAGCTTACGCTCCAATCAACCGACGAACTCCAGTCGCGGATCGACCACGGCGAAGTGCTGACGCCAAAGGAGCTTGAAAAATACCTGCCCACGCAAGCGGACTACAACGCCACAAAAACATGGCTTCAAAGCCAGGGCTTCACGGTAACACTGGAGTCGAACCTGCGCCACGCAATCTTCGTCAAAGGCACGGTGCAGCAATGCGCCACGGCCTTCAACACGACCTTCGGCCGTGTCGCCACAACGGACGGTGAGTTCACCTCAGCCCTCACGGAGCCATCACTTCCAAATGATTTGGCCCCCATTGTCAGGGCCATTCATGGGCTACAGCCGCACTTAAAGCGGTACCATTCCTCAATCACGCTCACGCCCGCAGCCGTCCCCTCAGGATTTCTGTCGGCTCCTACCATCCCCGCCTACTACAATGCCCCTAGCAACCTCGACGGCACGGGACAAACCATTGCCATAATTGCTGACAGCATCCCCCTATCGACTGATCTTACGCAATATTGGAGCATGTGCGGATTATCCCGCACCCTTTCAAGCTTCACCGTCGTAAACATCAGCGGCGGCCCCGGCACAGTGAACACTAATCAAAACGAGGCTAGCCTCGATGTCGAAACAGCGAGCGGGATCGCTCCAGGTGCGGCTATACGCCTTTACGCAACGTCCTGCCCGCTAAACAGCGCCACAGAAGATATGGCGGCTACGCAGATCCTAAACGATCTCCCCAACTGCCCCGGCATCCACACCATCTCCGAAAGCTATGGTGGGCCCGGCGAGGGCACGGCAGGTATAAACAGCACGAAGCTCCTCGCCGCCCAAGGCGTCACCTACTTCTCGTGCTCAGGCGACTATGGCTCAAACCCAAACTGGACAAAAGGAAGATACGATTCCACCCAACCTTTAGGAGTTAACTATCCTGCCAGCGACCTTAACGTCACAGGAGTTGGAGGCACGGGACTTGCCATCAACCCCGGCATCCCAACACCGCCAGAAGTAGGATGGAGCACAGTAAACGGTAGCGGTTTAGCCTCCGGAGGAGGTATAAGCTCCTTCTATAATAGACCCTCATGGCAAAAGGGCACTGGAGTACCTGCCGGCACCATGCGCTGCGTGCCCGATGTCGCCGCGATGGCCTGGAATGGAACCCAAACTAGTTCTACTAGTTCCAATGCAGGTGGAGAAGCTCCCATCATCATCATCAATGGCTTAAATAGCGGCATGGGCGGCACCAGTCTAGCGACACCCATCTGGGCAGGCCTTAACGCAATCATAAACCAAGCCCTAGCCGCTAATGGTTACTCGCCGACAGGCAACCTAAACGCAAAAATCTACCCGCTCATCGGCACCAATGCCTTTAATGATATCACGGATGGAAACAATGGGGCATACCAATGCACCGCCGGTTACGATCTCGTCACTGGAATCGGCTCCCCCAATGTCGCCAACCTGATCGCCGCCCTAGAAGCCGGCCCTCCAGGCCTAAGCGTCAGAGTAACCCAAGGATTACCTTCCACGACCGTAGCAAATGGATCTACGCCAATAACACTCCAAACACTGGCCACAGGCGACCCTACGGGCTACCAATGGTACCTAAATGGCAGCGCCATCGCAGGAGCCACGAACGACACACTCACGATATACTCCACAGCCGCCAGCGAAGGCATTTACACAGTAACAGCAACAAATGCCAACGGCAGCGCCTCAGCCAGCGCCGGCACCCTTTCAATTACAACAAGCGCATGGCTAGAAAATCTATCCGCCCGCGCCTACTCGCAACCCGGTGCAAACCAGCTTATCGCCGGATTTGTCACCACAGGCCCCAACCAAAAACAAATCCTCGTACGTGGCGACGGCCCTGCGCTCACAGCGTTCGGCCTAACCGGAGTCCTCACGGACCCACAACTCACGCTTGTCTCCGGAGCCACCACACTCGCCACAACGACTACTTGGAGTTCGACCCTAATTCCCACCTTTACCAAGCTGGGAGCGTTTGCCCTCACAGCCGGGTCTCACGACACCGCGCTCCTGCAAAGCCTGGCCCCCGGGGCGTACACCGCTCAGGTGGTCTCGGTCACGACAAACTCTGGTGTGGCCCTAGCGGAAGTCTACGACGCAGACAGCGGCGCGCCAACCAATCGCTTGGTTAACCTTTCGGCCAGGGCATTTGTTGGAACCGGGGCGAACGTCCTGATCGGCGGCTTCGTGATTGCCGGAAGCACACCGCAAACGGTGATCATTCGCGGCGATGGACCCGCATTGCAGCAGTTTGGGCTCTCTGGAGCCCTTCAAAGCCCTGTTCTCACCCTTAATAACGCTTTGGGAACAATTGCAACCAACACGGGTTGGGGCAACGCGCCGGCGATCGGAAGCGCAGCTACAAACGCTATCATAATTCAGGCCCCGACCAATCTTCTGTTCGCCAAAGTAGGGGCCTTCCTGCTTGCGGACAATTCGGGCGATTCGGCCATCGTAGCGACTCTCCCTCCAGGTGCCTATACGGCCCAAGTTGCGGGGAGCAACAGTACGACCGGCATAGCCCTAGTCGAAGTGTACGAATTGCGGTAAGCCCATCTGGAATGATCTCTCGCCTGCTTATATTCTTTGGTTGTCTAGTTCTAACTCAAGAAGGCATAGCGCTCATTCCGCTTATATCCACTGCGAATAACCGTTCCTTAAACCATAGTCATTTATCTCAAGCCACCTTTGAAGGAGGATGAGCAAGTGAGCCATGTACGCCGCACGAACGATGTTTGCGGCTAACCTGCGGATTCGCACCGCACTCCAAGAGCGCCCCGTGGGGGGGCGTCACGCTTCCAGCGCAGCGGCCACGAGCACCGTTGTTGGGTGGCTTCGGATCAGGACCTGCGTCCCGGCCTCGGTGAGGCTGTAGGCCTCGGCTTCCTTTCGGTCCGGTGGAGATGCCGCGGGTGGGCGGAGAGGCTTTCGCCCACCGCCTCCAGTTGTGCCAGACGTGCCTCGTGCGATTCCTTGCAGGTAGCACAAGGGCGGACCCGGCATAACGAGTCCGCAGCTTCTCTCCGAAATTAAGTGCCCTGCGGGCGATCACCATGGCGGCTGAGCGATGCACGCCAAGGCCATACCCCGTGGCGAACTTTCCCCTTCCGATCACCGACGTGAAGGCAGGGTTCACGGGGATCAGTTCCACGCCTTCGCGACCACAGCGCCCCCGAACCATCTGGGAGAAGGCCGCATACGCGAAGGCCGAGAGCATCCGGTTGAACCCGGCTGTACCGTGTGCCTTCTTCCACTCCGTGAAGTCGAGCTTCTCAACGGCAACCGGAACGCCGTGCTCCTTGGCATCGAGCACAACCTGGCGGACCGCGTCGCCTATCGAGGCGGCAACCTGAGCACGGCTGCGATCCTGTAATTGCCAAGGGATATCAAAGTGTCCGACCCCGTTGCCATGCCGGTCAATGCGCGTCACCGCAAGGCCCCAGGGGTTCAGGTCCACGCCAACGCAGCCTACGTCTCGGCGGGTGGTGATAGGAGCCGCTACAGTCTCGAAGGACGCGTGGACATGCCATGCATCGTCCTCCCTCACAAAACGGTAACTGATGGCATCGGGACGGAAGACTTTATTGGCTCCATCGTTCGCATTCTTTCTCGGGCCCCGAGTGAGGGTTTGCTCTTTGTCCGCCAGCGCTGCCAGGAAGTCGGCCTCCCGGTAGTTGAACTTGACTGGAATAGCCACCGCCTTGGCCTTTAGGCCGTTGGGCAACCGAAGGTGCAATGCACCATCACGGTACTGGCATGACTGGTTGCCGCAGGTTTCATCGGCCGAGCCAAGAACGAAGAAGGATGACGCCCGGCTCCCTTGCCAATCTTTGAGCCATTCTTCGTGGCTGGCATAGCCATTCTTGGCCAGGTTGAACTGCTTCCTGAAAAGGGCCTTCGAACCAAAGCAGAGACTCGGGATCGGATTCACCCTGTCCGCTTCCTTCGCAGCGAGTCGGAGTTGATGCCTAGCCAGCTTCCGCTTGGCCTGGTGGATCGCGAAGGGACTCTTGAGCTTCTTCAGCTTCGTGGTGAGCTTTTCGACCCGGAGGCGCTGGTTGGTGAGGTTCAGCTTTTTGAGTTCCGCGACGGCTTCCACCTTCCCCCGCAGCTGGGCTGCGATTGAGTTGAACTGCCGAGCCGTGATGCCATGAGCTGCAATAAACTCACGCTTTACCTCAGGGAGTTTCCGCGGATGAACGTAGAGCTCCACAAAGAGCCGCCGTTCCAGTTGGGAAAACAACCGAGCGTAGTCTTCCAACAAGGGAAAGCTGGCAGTGTCACGAAGCTTGGCGGTGATCGTGATCAAGCGTCGTCTTTCTGGAGGCAAGCCATGGCCCTTGACGCCCTGTTCTTGGCGGAACGCCGCCCGTAGAGGCGGGCGCACATGCTGGCCAGCACCGCAATCATATCCTGAACAAGATCATCCTTGAGCTCGCTCTCATCAACGACAAGCAGGCGCCGGTTTTGTGCCATCAGGGTTGCCTCCACATACTCGGCCCCAAATCGCATCAGCCTGTCCCGGTGCTCCACCACAACCGTCTGCACCTTCGGGTCGCGCAATAACCGCATCAGGCCGCGCCGGTGTCCGTTAAGACCGCTGCCTACTTCAGATACCGTTCCCGACCACGTTCAGCTTCCGGCTCATCGCGTAGGCCGCCAATCGGCCAAGTTGGGCCTCCAAATCTTTCTTCTGGTCGTGCGAGGATACCCGCGCGTAGAGTGCCGCACCGTTCGGCCCGGCCGGGGCGTCTTCGACAATGATCGTGCCGGTTGCCAACTGGTGGGAAGGTAGCGGCAGCTTTCCACCCTTGAACATCTGCCAGGCCGTCTGGTAGCCAATTCCCTCTCGCTTTGCCCAAACCGATAGCTTCATACCCAAATTGTCGGTGCCAATCGCTTGTAAAACAAGTAATCTCAGGATGAAAAGAGATAAAACGAGCAACAGCTGTTAACCCCTACGAGGGCTCCCATGGCGCAGCCTACGGCCGGGTGGTCCGAACCGTCCTAACCCCGGACGAGACTCAGACAGTCCTCCCGATTGGGCTAGAACTTACGCTCCAGTCCGCCGACGAACTCCAGACGCGGATCGACCACGGCGAAGTGCTCACACCAAAGGAGCTCGAAAAATACTTGCCCAAACAAGCGGACTACAACGCAGTGAAAACCTGGCTCCAAAGCCAAGGCTTCGCGATAACGCTGGATTTAGTTGTCGGTTAGAACAATCCAAGACGGCGGCATCAACCTCCAAACTTAGTGGGCTGCCTTTGTCGATGACCACAGTCGCGCATCTTGAGGCATGCTCGAGGCAGCCGAGATTAGGGTAGCCTTCCAACCAGATTGGCGCTGCATCGTTGATTTGTGCCACGCGCTAAGGGTTACCTAGGCGAGGACTGGGCCCCGGCCGCCCTACCTGGTTAATCCCGGTTCATATCCCATCGACAGGGCAAATGGCCATGGTACATATCCCTAATCCCATGCGTAAAATCCCACATGCGCCGGTTGTGGGAGACCGCAAGTTCTCGGTTACGCGTTAAAATGAGCATCAATTTGTCTACTTTGGACAGGACGTCGCGAAAGCTTCGGGATATCCACTCACTCGGTCCCGCGACACGGGAATGGTTGGTAAGTTCGGCTCAGGTATCCGGGCTAGCGTCCAACGGAATTACCTACGCCGGATTCTCCGAGGCGCGCCGCGGCTACGAGTTTCTGCGGAGGAGCCCTTCTTTTTCCATGATCCTGGCCTGTGAACAGGGCGAAGGCGATGTGCTCATCGATGGCGGTTGGCGGCGATGTACGGAAGGGCATGCTTACGTAACTTCTCCAAGGTACTTTCATGCATACCGTATCCGACCCGGTTGCATTTGGCGCGTAAGCTGGGTCCTGTATGGGGAGGCATCGAATCTTCCGACGCTCTATCCCGGCGAGGAACCTCGACTTCTGCCGGTCGATGCGAAAGGACTGCGTCTTGCGATCGAGGGCCTTTGCCACGAAACGGCAGAAAAGCTGCCTGCAGAGCAAGAAGAGTTTTGGGGGACGCTCGTGCACCAGCGTGTACTTCGGATGTTGAATCCGGCCAAAGGGGACCGGCGGCTCGAAAGGCTGTGGCTGACGGTCCGACAGGAACTCGGTAGTCCATGGACCTTGCGGCGCATGGCCCAATGCGCCGGCACCAGCGAGGAAACCCTGCGGCGCCTTTGCAATAGGCATATCCACCGTTCGCCAATGGCCCATTTGACTCGCTTAAGAATGCGCTTTGCTGCCGACCTGCTTCGTTGTTCCACGGAGAAGATTGGGGCGATCGCAGCGCGTACGGGCTATGCCGACGCATTCGCGTTTAGCACTGCCTTCAAGCGCATTTGTGGCAAGGCGCCGTCGGCTTTTCGGCCACGAGAGCATTCAGCTAGGTCTTGAGCGCTTGGATTCGTGGATGCGCACACGGGGCCATTGAGCTCCGGTCCCCGGTGTTCCTTCCCTGTGCATTTGATATCACTCGGGTCGAGAGGATTAAGATGTAAGACAATATAGGCCATCGCCCGCCTGATTGTCCCGTGGGGTAAATTGTTCGTATTCAATTGATCCACATGAACGGAGGGCCATCGACCTACCGTATTCGCCCTCGCCTCCCGAAGATTGATCTCGGGGGGGGAAGACCCCATAGGAATGACCAGCTGATCGAGCTATTTTGGGAACCATGAACCTACTGGTCCTCGTAATCGTCCTTCTCCTTTTGTTCGGTGGCGGCGGTTTTTACTTTGGAGGTCCCGCCATTGGTGGAGGCGGTGTCGGTCTAATTCTGCTGGTATGCCTCATCGTCTTTCTGATGGGCGGATTTCGGGTGAAGAAGTGATTGGGCGGTGAATCGCAGACGAACGGCGCCCGAACCGACGATCCGTAAGTGACGATGAAAGCTAGGGGAGCATCCAACGATTTTCCTGTGGTTTGCGTGGGCGGTTCAGCCGGCGGCCTTGACGCTTATATCCGCCTGTTGCGGCATCTGCCGGCCGACCTGGGAGTTGCCATCGTAATCGTTAACCACCTTAGAACTGTCGCTACTAGGCTCCACGAAATTCTCCCGAGCTATACCACGATGCCGGTCGAGTTGATTACGGAAAGACTGCTCATTAAGCCCAACCATGTATTCATCATCCCGGAACAGCGGGATTTACACGTGCTCAATGGCGAATTCCGTCTGAAACCGATCTCAAAGCCCCGGGGTTGGCCCGATGTTATAACGGTTTTCCTGAAATCCCTGACGCAGCACTGGGAAGGCAAGCTGGTCGCCGTCATCGTCTCTGGGTATGATGGTGACGGGGCCGCCGCGCTGCGTGGTATCAAGGATGTCGGGGGCATTACCATAGCGCAGAAGTTAGACACGGCTGGGCAGCCGGATATGCCTGAGAGCGCAATCGCAAGCGGGTGCGTTGATTTCATTCTTTCGCCCGAGGATATCGCCCAAGAACTTGCCCGGATTGTTCGGCCGCCGAAGGCTGCCCAGCAACGAATCCGAAATCGGCAATAGTGCCTTTTCAGGGAATGACTGTGGCAGCAACCGCCCGCGGTGCGATGGGCTATTTCCGTGTCTTTTTTTTGCTCACGGAAACTTCTGCCCGAACGGTTGTGCCCGTGCCAGGGATGGACACGATGCTAAATCGACCGCCGAACATTTCCACTCGTTCGCGCATGCTGGTCAATCCGAGTCGGTGGGTCAAATTGGCGTCCGAAAACCGCACCACATCGAAAGCCTTGCCATTATCGATGATTTCCATGCTCACACGACCCCGGGATCGATGAATGACCAGATTGACCACGCTTGCTTCCGCGTGTTTTTCGATATTGGTGAGCGCTTCCTGTGCGACCCGGTAGAGCATCGTCAGTTTGTCATTGTCCATAGCCTCAACCCCGTCAGAGGCAGTGATTTGCACCTTAAGTGACGTCCTCTTAGAAAGGTCTCTAAGGTAGGAATTGAGCGCCGAGACCAACCCGAGGTCGTCCAGCATAGCAGGCCGAAGGTCGCGGGCATACTGATAGACCGTCCGGACTGATCTTTCCACCAAGTGGCGCACCGGAATGATCTTCCGCCGGATGCTCCGCGGGTTGCTCTGCGCTGTCTTGGCGAAAGCCTCCAAATTGATATTTATGCCGATCAGGAGTTGGACGATCTTATCATGCAACTCTCGGCTGATCTCCTTTTTAAGGTTCTCTTGCGCCTGCAGGATCTGATGGGAGACATGACGCAGTTTTTTCTGCAGTAGATGCGATCGTCTCAGCAATTGATGGGCGTAGCGCTCGCTTTTGACCAATTTCGCGTTCGAGGCGGTCAGCACTTCGGCACGACGCAGCGCATTCGCGGCCCTTTTGCGCTCGGTGATGTCGTAGAAGCAATTGATTGCTCCCGTGACTTCCCCGCGGTCGTTCTTCATCGGACGGATATTCAATAGGACGGTAATCCGCGAACCGTCAGGCCGCTCGATGAGCACTTCCGTATCGCGCGTCTCCGCTATTTTGCCGCTCACCACCTCAGCCATGGGACATTGTTCGTGGGGGATAAAACTGCCGTCCGGACGGAATAGCTTGAACGACCCACAAAACCGCTCGTCGGTGTCCCCTAAGGCTGGCTCACGGCCCCACAATTCCACAGCATGGCGGTTGAAATTCTGAATCACCCCCGAAGTATCAATGGAATAGACGGCCACCGGGCTCAGCTCGAACAAGGTGCGATAGCGTTCTTCACTTGTCCGTATCACGCTTGCATCCCGCAGCCGCTGGGAGACGTCTACCATCACCGCGCGACATTCTAGCCCGTTGGGCAGGCGTCGGGCTTCTATGTTCACGGTTCGGGGCGGCTGGCCTTTGCTCAAGAGCTCGAAATCGCCCGATTGCTTGGTCTGGCCTGCAAATACCTGATTTAGGAAGGAATTGAAGCCCGGTCGATGTTCGGGGGCAACCAGCAGTCCAAAACGCCGACCCACCAACTGGTAGCGCTCGATACCGACCAAGCTCGCCCCGGTGAGATTTACCAGTTGAACAGTGCCATCGGCAGCGAGGGTGTAATAGCCGACCGGAGCGAAATCATAGAGATCGGTATATTTCTCCAAAACCGCGTCGACCTCGGCTTTGGATTGTTTGAGTTCCTCATTTTGCAACTCCAGTTCGACTTGATGAACCTGCAATTCATGGAGGATACGTTGAGCGTCGGCCTTGGTTTCGATTCGCGCCCCGCCTGTCGGTTGCTTGCGCAGCCGATGTTCAGCGCACCGGCGCAACTCGCCGGTGCCTCGCGAGGTGTTGGGGTGTTTTTTTATGTTTTGGCCTTCTCCGGAGCGCGGACCGCTCTTGGGATCTTTCTATCCTTGGCCACACGGAGTTGCTGCCGGGCGTCACGGGTCTGCAACCGCTCCTCGGCTCGATCCAATGCGCGCCCTTGCTCCGCCGAATGCATGTTGAGATCAATGTTCTTCTCGCGTAAACTTGCCTCCACTTTTTTGGCCGCGGTGATGTCCGCGAAGGTGATGACCACGCCGTCAATCCGATTATCCATGGTGCGGTAGGGCATGATGCGCACCGTAAACCAGCGCCCGTCCAGGGTCGTGATTGATCTTTCGGAAAAGACCAGAGTCCGCAGCACCTCGTGCGCATCCGCGACCAGCGCCGGATAGATTAGGTCGGAAGCCAGGTCTGTGAACGGCCTGCCGACATCGCTCGGAATGAATTTCACGATGGTCTTCGCCTGAAGGGTGAACCGCCGCAAACGAAGATCGTTATCCAAAAACACCGTGGCAATATCCGTGCTGTTGAGCAGATTCTTCATGTCACTGTTCGCCCCGGAAAGCTCGTCCAGCTTTGTTTGCAACTCGGTGTTGACCGTCTGGAGCTCCTCGTTCAACGACTGCATCTCTTCCTTCGAGGTCGTGAGTTCCTCGTTGGTCGACTGTAATTCCTCGTTGGTGGATTGCAGCTCCTCGTTGATCGACTTCAGTTCCTCCTGCGAACTCTGCATCTCCTCGCGTCCCGCCTGCACATCCTCGCGGGCGCGCAGCAGTTGCCGCTCTAGTTCCCTCTGTGGAGCGCGGGCCACACGAGCTTTTTTTGACCGGCCTCTAGCGCCGGTTTCGGCCGGGATCACGGCTTCGGAAAATACGATCAGGACCATCCCGCGAAGCTCTTTGGGTTCATCGAGTGCCTGGACCACGAGATCCACGGACCGTGCGGCGACGCCGACCCCGACCTTGATGTCCCGGACCGTGACCTTCTCCTTTTTCCGCTGAGCTTTTTGAAGCGCGTTGGCCAGATCATAGCGGAGCCCTTCGCGGGCCATGGCCATGACGTTCAGGTTGGCCTTGCCTGCGGCCGGTTCCAGATATTGTCCGGTCCGGCCGCTGAAGAAGACAATGTCGCCCTGTTCATCGACGAGCACCGCCGGCGGAGCAAAGCGCGCATAGACCAACTGTTCCGCCAGCGCCTGGAGGCTGGGGCTGGAACGACGCACGGGCAGAGACGCCTCCAGCCGGTTCACCGGGCTCGGACCAAATACTGCTGGAAAATCGAGACGGTGGCCCAAGATAATGGATTCGTTCCGTTTAAAAATTCGTTCTTTGAGAGCGACCGGCACGAACAAATGGGAGAAGTTCCCAATGCTTTCCGCACTGCCTAGAAACAGCACGCCGCCAGGATTCAGGCTGTAGTGAAAGAGCGGGAAAAGTTTCTTTTGCAATTCCGGGGTCAGATAGATCAACAGGTTCCGACAGCACAGAATGTCCAGCTTGGTGAACGGTGGATCCATGATCAGATTCTGGGGCGCAAAGACCACCATGGCTCGGATCTGCTTGTTTACGCGGTAGCCATTTTCTTCCTTTACGAAAAACCGGGCGAGTCGCTCGGGTGAAACATCGGCGGCAATGTTCTCCGGAAAGAAACCGAGGCGAGCCTTGTCGACGGCGTCCTTGTCCAGGTCGGTGGCATAGATCTGCAGGGAAATACTGTTGATGGGCCCTGGCCGCTTAAGCGCCTCGCTGAACACTATTGCCAGCGAGTAAGCCTCCTCGCCCGTCGAGCACCCCGCGACCCACGCACGTAGCACGCTGCCCGAGGGCCGGTCAGCGAGCAGCTTTGGGAGCGCTTCTTTCTCCAGGAACCGCCAAGCTGCGGGATCACGGAAAAACCGTGTCACGCCGATCAGCAGTTCCTTAAAGAGGATGTCCAGCTCCTGCGGATTTTCCTGCAAATACCGGACGTAGACGGTGATCTTGCTCAACCGATGGATGCCCATCCGGCGTTCGACCCGCCGATACAGTGTGCTCCGCCGATACATGGTGAAATCATGGCGGGTGTGCGCGCGCAGCAGGATCACTATCTTTTCCAAGGCGCTCTGGTCTTTTTCCGCCAAGGGCAGATCGGACATACTGATCTGCGGCAGATATTGGTAGTAAGCAACGAGTTTGCCCGGCAATTCCTCAACCGGTGCCACGAAATCCCCCAGCCCCGCCGTAACGGCGCTGCGGGGCATGGAGTCGTATTTTGCCGTAGCTGGATCCTGTACCAGCGTCACACCGCCTCTTTCCTTGATGGCCCTTAGGCCCAGCGTTCCGTCGCTTCCCATGCCCGAAAGGATAATCCCAACGCTTCTTTCATGCTGATCCTCGGCGAGCGACCGAAAAAAGAAATCTATGGGCAGACGCAGTCCGCGAGGCGCGCTCGGGGGAAGCAGGTGGAGTGTGCCGTGCAGGAGCGACATGTCCTTGTTGGGCGGGATCACATACACACAATTGGGCAGGACTTTTATGCGATCCTTCACCTGAACCACCCTCATCGTGGTGGTGCGCTGGAGCAGTTCGGTTAACATGCCCTTCTGCGTCGGATCCAAATGCTGGACGACGGCGAAGGCCATGCCGCAGTTTTCCGGCACGTGTTCGAGAAACTGTCCCAACGCCTCCAATCCTCCGGCAGAAGCGCCAATGCCCACGATGGGAAAGGAGCGCTCCTCCCTCGGGCTGCCCTTCGCAAGAGAGGAGGGAGCGGAGTTTGCCGAGCCACGGTCCGATCGACGCTTATGAGGCTTGTGGGGGACCGGCTTTTTCATGGATCGAACATGCTGCTCCCGCATTGGGATCGGCATCGTCTTCGGCTCCATTAACTTTAAAGCCCACGAAGTGTCGAGCGTCCTTACGGCGGGCAGAGGATAACTTGTACCCCTTGTCGTGTACTTGAGAGGTTCTCGGGTCGGTCTTCCGCAGTTCTCAAACGTTCAACCCTCTCCGTAGGGTGATGGTTTTAATGACACCGTTAGCCAAAAGAAACAAAGTGGGACGTGCCATAGTGACCCAATCTAGGCTGCTCGGTGGCAGCCATTCAGTTAAACTTGGGCCATGATTCCGCTCTAGGGCCCTCAATTCATTTCCGGAGGTTTTTTGGGGGGCGTGCCGTTGCGCTGCTAAGTTGCACCGGCGGCAGACCCGTCTTCCCGCCAAGTGTTACGAGCGCCCACGGGGAGTCTGTGCGGGCGCCCCCCAAGATTAGCCCTGCACTCGCAAATCCGGTATTTTGGCATATCTTGGGCTATGCACAAAGACCCGATCCCACTGGGCTCCACCAACCGCCCGAGCCCGGTCCCCGCAAGCGACCAAGCCAACTTCCTCACTGCCGAGCTCAAGTATAAGCAGTTGAAGAGCAACCAGACCAACGGGTTCGCAGCATCGCACCCGGGCCCCCGTCCCGTCCGAATCCACCAAAGCGGCCGTCACTAGGATGTCCCTTCCCTGCCGGGCTCCCGCGCTGTCCGGCCTCGCTGGGGACGGCGCGGGCAACGCTGGCGCCACAGCCACAGCGATCGTCCTTGGTTTCCCGCTTTGGCACGGCTAGTCTTACCCCGCAGCAATCCTCCTACCACTGGGGGCGCTGCATTCCAAATCCGATGGCTAAGAAACCCGCTCGCAAACCTAACGCTGCATTCATGAAGCCCGTCCAACCGGACGCCGCACTCGCTCCCGTTGTCGGCTCAAAGCCCCTTCCCCGCACTGAGCTCACCAAGAAGCTCTGGGCCTACATCAAGAAGAACGGCCTCCAGGACAAAAAGAACAAACGCATGATTAATGCCGACGCGACCCTCAAGGTTATCTTCAAGGGCAAAGCGCAGGTAAGCATGTTTGATATGACCGCCCTCGTCTCGAAGCATGTGAGCTGACGTCAAAGTCACTATCGTTTTCCCACAGCGGCTGCGCCGGCCTTCAAGGGCCCGCAGCCGCTTTTTTTTGGTTTCGCTGATCTACACCGTTGTGCGCCGCACGGCTGGACCCCGTAGGGGCCTGCTCTACCCAAACTGCATCAGTGCGACGTTACGCTGATTCCGTTGCTCCGAATTCGATGCATTTTGGGACACGTCCGCGCCCCACGCCTACTATTGGACGCGACCCCTACCCTTCCCAGGATCTAGCGCTTACCGGATCGCGGCCCTCGTCAAAGTCGATGTAATCGAACATGGTCATGATAGGTTTCCCCTCAAAGCCGCTCTCCTGGATGCGCTTCGCGAGCGTCGACGACGCCTCGTCACGGAAACCGCGTTTCATCATAAACGAATTCCACAACTCGCAGTCCTCGTCCGATCTGCGTCCGCCCAGATCTTCGGCCCAGGCCAGTAGCGACGGGTCCGAGCCGGTCCCCGCCACAACTCGAGCCCTTAGCTCACCATAGCTGATCCTCAAGAAGCCGCAGCAGCGTTTGTCGAAGCCCTTGCCCAAGTTGGCAACATACTCGTCAGCCGGCAATTTTCCGGCTCCATGCAAACGGATCTTATCAAGCATCCGGCCGAAATAGACCAGCCGGTCAACCTTGGCATAGGGGCTTCTCAAACCGGGAACGATGGACATGCCCTTAAATGGCCACAAGCGGCCCGAAGAGCAAATCTGAAGCCCGATTTGCACCAGAAGCCGGAGACCCGTCGGCCTTAAGCCGAACGGCTGTCCCTGATACCTTTGCAGGACACCGATCCTGAGTGACACTCGGCACGTCGCAATTGCAGGCAACGTTACGCCAAATTCGGTGCGCTGGCATCCGGATTGGTTGGACTGGTGGACGCCGAGAGACTCCATCGCTGCAGAGTCAGCCGATTGCTTTGGTTGCAGCCAGTTGCAAGATTTTGCGCCTAAGACAGCAGCCCACCAGGCTTCTACGCCGCTTGTTGCGGGTAGAGTCGAACTCCTGTTCCTCAGCATCGCACCATGCGGAAGGATTTAATTATCGTGTTAATGGCATGCCTCATCGCGATCAGTTTGACCGAATCATCGCGGCCATCGCTACGGTCTTTCGGCTGCCTCTTGTCACGAAGAACGCCAACATTTGCGATTCATCCGTTGATTCCGCCATAGGGTAGCCCATCGCAACGGAAATCGTGACGGCAAACGCTGCCGAGGAATTAAACCGACTCTCAGAGCGGCGCGAATTGCCGGAATCACCTAAAGCTGAGGTTTCGGGCAGCCAGCCCGGTTTTGCCGCTTTGCCACAGACCGCCGCCTAATCCGTATGGCATTGAGGCGCGCTTCGCGCGTGTGTAGTATGCTCCACCCCATGAGAACGCCCGTTTGGTGCGCCCTGCTCCTAGTCTTCCCCACGGCCCTGCTGGCGGATCTATCCATCAAGATTGCGGTTAATCCGGGTGCCGGAACGCTTGCGATCAGCCCTTTCATCTACGGGACCAACCAGGACCTGCCCGGAGTCGCAATCCCTGGGTCGCGCCGCATCGGGGGCGACCGCCTGACCGGCTACAACTGGGAAACCAACGCCTCGAATGCCGGAAACGACTATATCAATAATAGCGACAACTTCATGGTTTCCGGGCTCCCGGCGTCCCAGCAGAGCATCCCGGCGATTGCGCTCACCAACTTTCACGACCAGTCCCTAGCCTACGGCACACCCTACACTATCGTCACGCTCCAGATGGCCGGCTATGTCGCCGCGGACGAGAGCGGCCCGGTCACGGCCGCTCAGGCAGCCCCATCGTCTCGGTGGAACAATGTGGTGAACGACAAGCCAGGAGGAGTGTACCTGAACCCACCGAACTTTACCGACGGGGTCGTCTACATGGATGAGCTCCTGAACCTCCTCATCACAAAGTACGGGCCTGCCACCGGGAAGACCGGGATCCGTGGCTACAACCTGGACAATGAGCCGTCCCTCTGGCCCTCGACGCACCCCTACCTGCATCCCGCGCAGACCACCTGTGCGGAGGAGACGACGAAGTCCGAGGCGCTAGCCAAGACGGTCAAGCGCATGGACCCCTCCGCAGAGGTCCTGGGTCCGGTGCTCTACGGGAGCGAGGCCTACATGACCTTTCAAAATGCGCCCGATTGGGCAGCGGTGCAGAATTCGACGGGCTACCGCTGGTTCATCGACTACTACCTTCAACAGATGAACCAGGCGTCCGCGTCGGCGGGGATGAGGCTCCTGGACGTCCTGGACCTCCACCGCTACAGCGACGAGAACATCGGAGGCCCCGTCGCAGGGACCTCGATCACGGCCCAGACCGACTACACCGACATGGCGACCGACATGGACCGCGTCCAGGCGCCCCGGGTCCTCTGGGACCCGTCCTACGTGGAGAACAGCTGGGTGCAGACGTACGATTCCCAGTTTCTCCCGTGGATACCGAACATCGAGGCGTCAATTAGCGCCCGCTACCCGGGCACCAAGCTTTCGTTTACGGAGTACTGTTATGGAGGAGAAAGCGACATTTCAGGCGGCCTGGCCCAGGCCGACGTGCTTGGGATCTACGGCAAATACGGCGTCTACCTCGGCTGTTTCTGGCTTCTGCACGGCTCGCCCGCCCCCGTCTACGCGGCGGCGGCCTTCAACCTTTTTCTAAACTACGACGGCCAGGGCGGGAAATTCGGAAGCACCTCGGTCCAGGAGACGGACTCCGACACGGTCAATTCGTCTGCCTACGCCTCGCTCGACGCGACCGGCGCCCTCCACGTTGTGGTGCTGAACAAAAGCTACACGCAGGCTGCAAGCGTCACCTTCCAGATCGCCGGCCCATCAACGTACATGGCGGCGAACGTGTACGCCTTCAATGCCTCGAGCCCCAACATCAAGGCCCTTCCGTCGGCAACGCTCACCAATAACCAGCTCACCTACACCGTTCCAGCCCTGACCGCCGCCCACTTTGTCTTTGAGACAACGCTGGGCCCTAGCCCGCCGGCTTTCATCGCCGAGCCCGTCTCCCAGACCGTCCAGAACGGCTCAACGGTCGTCTTTGGCGTCGGAGCAGCCGGTGTCGGAGCCGCGGGCTACCAATGGTCGCTCAATGGTAATCCGCTCGCGGACGGCGGGGCTGTCTCAGGATCGACAACGTCGACTCTCATGCTAACAGGCGCGAGCGCCGCGAACGCAGGGGCCTACACCTGCTCTGCCGGCAACGCGTGGGGATCCGCCACAAGCACAGCGGCGACCCTCGCCGTCGTGAGCGCTACAAACCCCGGCCACCTCACTAACGTCTCCTGCCGCGCCCAGGTGGGTACAGGGGCGAGCCAGCTCATCGCAGGGTTTGTGGTCGGTGGCGGCTCAAATGGAAGCGGCGCTCCGGTGCTTGTCCGTGCCTCGGGACCGGCCCTGGCGCAGTTCGGGGTGACGGGCTTACTCCCTGACCCCAAGCTCGTGCTCAACAGCGCCTCGGGAATCTTTGCGGCCGACACCGGCTGGGCGGGGAATGCCCAGGTGGCATCGACAGCCGCCGCGGTTGGAGCCTTTGCCTGGACTACCGTGGCAAGCAAGGACTCGGCGCTTGTCGAAACTCTTCCGCCGGCGACCTACACGGCCGAGATCATTGGCGCCACCGGCGATACCGGCATTGCGCTGGCGGAGGTCTATGACGCCACCGCCGCCTACACAGCCGCCTCACCCCATCTGATCAACATCTCGGCTCGGCTTGAGGTGGGCACGGGCGCCAATATCCTGATTGCGGGATTTGTGATCGGGGGAACGACCTCCAAAACGGTGCTCATACGCGCCTCAGGCCCCGCACTTATTCCGTTCGGGGTGTCGGGCACCCTTTCCGATCCGCAATTGGGCCTCTACAAGACTAACACCGATGGAACCTCGACCCTCCTTTCGAGCAACACCGGTTGGGGCGGTAATGCCCAGATTGCGGCGGCGGCGGGAAGCGTGGGGGCCTTCAGCTGGGGGATCCAGGGAACGCCAGATTCCGCGATCCTCGTCACCCTGCCACCCGGGGGCTACACCGCCCAGGTTCAGGGCGCGAGCGGCGACACCGGCATAGCGCTCGTCGAGGCCTATGACGTCCCCTAGTCCTGCCGCGCGCCGCCGTGACGAATCGATCGAAGGTCAGGCTAGGAAATTGTCGGATTTCGTCCGTCGGATGCTCCAGCCGAGCCGTCGAAACGCCGCCAAAAATCCGGACAGCGGCACAGACGAAATTCCACCTCAGCGAATCGCGTTAAAGGGTGTCGAAGCCCTGCATCCCGACAATTGCCGAGCCTAGACCCAGTAGCCTAAACATTGAGGCCCCGTACATATCGGCGCGCTCCGGTTGTGTAATGCCATTTGAAGGGTAGGCTTTTGAATATGAATTCAATTTTATTGATCACTCACGAAAACATTGCTCGGCGGGCCCATCAGATTTGGGAAGAATCCGGCCGGAAAGATGGCAACGAGACAATACATTGGCTACAGGCAGAAAGAGAACTTCGCGCGCACGATGGGTCGGCTGAAGAGGCGAAAGCCGACAGAGGAAAATCGGTGGAACCGCCCGTTTCGGGGAAACACACTTCTGAACAGATTCGGCACAGCACCAATTATGTTCATCCCGGTGTCACAACCGACTCATTACATCACGTCCGCAATCGATAGAATATTGGAAGCCTTTTGCTTATTAGACTGGGGCAGTCCTAAGCCTCCAATCCGCAATCCTTGAGTCGTGCCAAGTTTAGCTGGCGGTTAACTGATGAAGTAAGTTTTTTGTTTATAACAATCTAATGAACAATTACTTGGTGGACACGGAGGGCGTCCATCGCTGCAGAGCGAAACAGGCGTTTCGGTTGCAGGATTCCGGGCGTTCGGCCGGAGTTTGGCGGCCTAAAGGAGGTTGCTACGCAGTCTTCGGCGAATGCCAACCCAGCGCCAACTTGCGGTTAGATACTGCGCAATCGCGAAGATAAAGGTTTATGAGGTTTTGATAAGGAATGCCCGTCTCCGTGGACAGAGCCTTGAAATACAAGATGACCTCCTCCTCGAGTCGGATTGTCACCTGTTTCTTCAAACGCTTCACGTACGGGTTCGGCCTCGCGTTGCTGAAATCATAGATCTTTCTCATCTTCATCCTTTAACGTATGGTTGCATTTCTTTTGTGCACGCCTTTCTGGCAGAGATTATTCTGATCATGTTGTTGTCACCACGTAGACAGTGGACCACCACAAGCGCCCGACGTAGCGAGCTCATTCCCATGATAACGAAACGGTCCTCGAGCCTAGAATGGTCTGGGTCCGGTATGACGAGCGCTCTTTCATCGTAAAACACGGTCTTCGCCTCGTCGAACGATACTCCGTGTTTAGCTTCATTTGATTCGGCCTTCTTGGGATCCCATTCAAAAGAAAGTTCATTCATCCCGACCCAGCATTATGTCATATTGCTCGTGTAATGCAAGCGTCAATGCCTGGTAACTGCACAAAACGTCCTAGATCGGGACACAGAGACCGAATTTGCAAACAGACTGGTGGACGCCGAGGGAGTCCATCACCTCCCAGTGAAGAGGCCGTCTTAGTTGCAGCTGGTTGCACGGATCCGCGCGCTCGGTAACGAACGTTCTGTAATCGGAGCCCAGGTCTCCTGTAGGCCCTTAGCCTATCAATCGAAATCTACTCAGGGCTGCCAGGGACAAATTTCGAAGATGCCTGCATTTCCTCGGCAATAAGGCGGGCGAAGTCCGAAATGTCTCCACGGACTGAAGCCCTTTCCAAGGCCGCCATGTAGGCCTTGCGCCTGTCCACGCGAATGACTGTCCAGTCATATCCGCCCGAAGCCAGCATTAGATTCATCAGGAAGCGCCCGATTCGGCCATTTCCATCCGCATAGGGATGGATGAAGACAAAGACAAAATGGCCGAGCACTGCACGCACCGCGGGGGATACTTCGTCCCTGAGGAGCTTGGATAGGGTTTCCATAAGCTCCGGTACGGCTTCGTAGGAGGGCGGCACGTGATCCGATCCGCGGATAAAGACGCGGCGTTCGCGAAACCCTGCCAGTGCGGATGCCGGCAGGATGCCGGCCAGCACGGAAGGGCCAAACAACGCACGGTACCATGCCTGAAGGTCACGATCGAATACCAAACCTGGACTTTGATTGCGAAAGACGTCGCCCAAGCTGCCCAGTACCACGGAGAACGCCGCCGAATAGCCCTTGGCAGCCATGGCATTCACCTGGGCTCCGTCTTCGGGATTGGCACCCGGATCCCATTTGCCATCGGCTATGCGTTGAATGAGTTCCGGTGTGACCTGATAGCCTTCGATTGAGAGCGAATGATAGGCATCGTGGGCGTATATTGCCTTGAGGCGATCGAGGTACTTTGCCTGATCCGGCATTGAGCGCGGCTGCGGCGGGAATTGGGCAAGCACGGTTTCACGAAGATCCCGCCACATGGCCTGAACTCGTCCGACGTACGGTGATCGGTAGATAGCCCCCTCCTCCAGTTTGGGAGAGCCTTCGAATGGGTTCTGTCGCTTGGGCCTAACTCCAGCGGCCACAAGGTCGGCTTCAATACGATCGGCCGACTGTTGAAAACCCAAATGCTCTAGCGCACCCAAGAGGCGGCCCGCCGCGGCGAGATTGATTTCGCTTGTAAGGAGTGCGCGAGAAAGGTCCTCGGCCCGCACCATGCGCAACGCCAGTTCCGCGTTGGCCGCGGACTTCGTGAAGTACGACGGAGTGGCCCGCGCGAGCGCGACGGCCAACGGCATGACCTGCACGCCCTGTTTCAATTCGAGCCCTTGTGGGAGCGATCTCCTTCCAGGATAGATTAGGATCGAGCTTCCGTTTGGGAGATTCAACGAGAACGTTCCACTGCGGGTCGTCGTCACAACAAGCTGTTTGGGTATGTTTGTGCTCTCGGTCCACAGATCCAGGGAATGCTCGGCTGAGACGCAGTAGCGTGCCCCATAACGTGATCTCAAATAGGCGGCGGCAAACGACCAAAAATGAAGGTGCCAGAACGTAGTGTCGCCGGGCTGCGCCTGCGGCGTCATCAATGCGTACCAGCCTTTGATGATCTCAAAAAGGAAGCTGCGCCGAATGAGCAATTCGCGGTCGGCTCGGGAAAGTTGTCGGAACCTAAGGATGTGAGCTGGAGCGGCCGCTTGGGCACGACGCAAGGCGTCTGCCAAGGCGCGTTGCGGGTTCACGGGCATGGCCAGACCATATTTTGCTCTTTTATAATGTCAAGATATGCTTTGTTATTATGCTATGATATGCTTTTGTTTGCTGCATATCGGGCTCATAAAATAACCATTAACTATCTTTCCATCAATGAATAACTGGTGGACGCCGAGGGACTCGAACCCCCGACCCCCTCGGTGTAAACGAGGTGCTCTAACCAACTGAGCTAGGCGTCCGTCCCAATCAGACGGCCGCAAGCGCCGACTTGGGCCTCAAAAGGCCGTCCCGAACCATCAATTCAGCGACCTGGACCGCATTGAGAGCAGCCCCCTTCCAGAGGTTGTCTCCGCTCACCCAAAACGCCAGGCCGTTGTGGAGGGCGGTATCGATGCGAATGCGGCCCACGCCACACTTCACAACCTTGCTGAAATCAAGCGGCGTCGGGTAATCGCCCTTCTCGGGGTCGTCAACGAGCTGGGCACCAGGGAATGCGGCAATAGCCTCGCGGGCCTCAGCGACACTTACGGGTCGCTCGAATTCGGCGTTGATCGAAACCGAATGGGCGCGCATCACCGGGACCCGTACACATGTCGCAGACACCGGCAGGTCCGGCAGCCCCATGATCTTGCGGCTCTCGAGCATGATCTTGGACTCCTCGCCCGTGTACCCATCCGGACCAAAAGTATCGACCTGGGGAATCACATTGAAGGCGATCTGGTAAGGGAAAACCTTCTTTTGGAGAGGAGCCCCCTTAGTGTGGGCTACGACCTGCGCCTCAAGCTCCTTAACGCCCTCGGCACCGGCCCCCGAGACGGACTGGTAGGAGGAGGCAATGTAGCGCTTCAGCCCAAAACGCTTATGCAGCGGCCAAAGGCCCATCAGGGCCACCGCAGTCGAGCAATTCGGGTTGGCAATGATGCCCTTGTGCTTCCTCAGTGCCTCCGGATTGATCTCCGGAATCACTAGGGGGACATCCGGGTCCATCCTGAGCGCAGAGCTCTTGTCGATCACAAGGCAGCCCGCCTTCACGGCGTCTGGCGCAAGGGCCCGCGTTACCTTCCCGCCGGCGGCGAAGAAGGCGACGTCCACGTTCGTGAAGACGCCAGGCTTGGCCTCCTCAATGACCAGCTTTTGGCCTTTGAAGTCCACGGTCTTTCCAGCGGACCGGGCCGAGGCAAATAGCCTGAGCGCGGAAACAGGGAAGTTGCGCTCCTCTAAAAGGCGCAGCAACTCTTGACCGACGGCGCCAGAGGCGCCGACGATGCCAACCGTGAAGCATGCCGTCTTGTCCATAGATTCGTCGTGGGAGTCGTTCAACAAAACCCGTTCTGCGCTTGGCATCAAGCACGCAGACCGGGTTCTCGTGATTAGGATCGGAACCTCGACGCTCCAGTTTTTCCGAAACAATGAGATTGTAAGATCCTACGTGATATCGACTTCCAGTCGCCCGCCTTCAAATGTCGCAAATTCGCTCGGAACCCCTCGGGGTCTCCACGAGGTTGCGGAGCGCATCGGGGCGGGCCAGCCCCCCGGCATGGTGTTCAAGGGGCGGGTGCCTACCGGCAAGCACTTCCTTGAGTTTGGCGAGGACCATCCCGACTCGGGAAACTTGATCACAAGCCGCATCCTTTGGCTTCGGGGCCTCGAACCGGGCGTGAATCAGGGCGGCGACGTCGACTCGCACGGGCGCTATATCTATATCCATGGGACGCAGCGGGAGGGGGAGATTGGCAAACCGCTTAGCGCCGGATGCATCCTCATGCGAAATGCCGACATCGTTGAGCTGTATGACCAGGTTCGTTCTGGGGACCTGGTCTGGATCGTTGACTGATGCGGCCCCCACGGTGCTGCACGTCCCTTCCCTCCTGAACCCACAATGATCGGCATCCGCGACGATACGGCCCCGGCCTCCCCGCCCCCGAGCCGCGCTGCGGAATTCGCCGCAAAGGCATTTGCGGAGGCGGGTTGGCTCCAGGAAAACCTGGGCCTCGAGCATCGGCCAGGGCAGGAACGCATGGCCAATGCGACCGCGTCCGCCTTCCGTGACGACAGCCCCCTGCTTTTCGAGGCGGGAACCGGGATCGGAAAATCGCTCGCCTACCTTGTGCCCGGCATCATCCATGCGACCGATTGCGGTCGGCAGATGATCGTCTCCACGCACACGATCTCTCTGCAGGAACAGATCGAGGGAAAGGACCTGCCCCTTTGCAGGAGGCTTTTTGGCTCCACCGCGGAACTCGCCAAATATGCAGGCTTTAGGTCGACCGTCCTCGTCGGCAAGTCGAACTACCTCTGCACGACACGGCTCTCACACGCGCTCGCAGAGCGCGCGAGCCTCTTTGATGATTCCGGCTACGCCGAGCTCCAGCGGATCGCCGATTGGGCCGAGACCACGGAATCGGGGCTCCGGCACGACCTCGTTCCCCCACCGAACCCGGAGGTCTGGGATGCGGTAAACGCGGATTCGTCGTCGTGCTCCCGCCGCAACTGCGATTGCGAGCGCTGCTTTTACCAGCGGGCGCGGGCGCGGGTCCGCTCGGCCCAGGTGGTCGTCGTCAACCACGCCCTCCTCTTCTCGCTTATAAACGCTGGGGGCGCCCGGGCCGAGGGCGCCGGTCCGGATGTCTCCGGGGTCCTCTTTCCCGGCGACTTCATCGTGCTCGACGAGGCGCACACCGTCCCTGAGGTTGCGGAGGAGAGCTTCGGCCTGAGCCTAAGCAGCCTCGGGATCGAGCGGACGCTTAAGCACCTCTTTAACCCGAGGACCCGCCGCGGGATCATGAAAAAGCGCGGCGACTCGGAATTTCGGCAGAGGATCGCCGACACGCTCGACGCCTCGGGCCAGTTTTTCAGCTTCCTTGAGGCGTCGCTCCTGAAGGAGCGACCGATCGTGCGCGTCCGCGAGGCAGGCGTCGCCGAGCCGCTCCTCTCGGAGCCCCTGGCAGCCCTGGAGCGCTCGATCGCCAAGATCGCCGATGCGCTCGAGGAGGGCCGCGAACGGGACGAGCTCTTGGAGCAGAGGGCCCGGCTCCGCGCGATTCGCGGGGGTGTCGACGAATGGCTCGGGCTCTCCAATGAGGGCCATGTCTACTGGGCCGAGAAGTCCGGCCGCAAGCAGACGATCGTCACTCTCCGCAGCGCCCCTGTGGACGTTGCGCCCGAGCTTGAGCGCTGCCTGTTCGGGGCTGGCGTGAGCGTCCTGTGCACGAGCGCCACTCTGGCGATGGCGGGCGAGATGGCGCCCTTTGCGGCGAGCATCGGCGCTTCTTCGGCCAAGGCCGAGGTCGCACAGTCGCCCTTCGATTTCGAGCGCAACATGCGCGTTTTCATCGCAGCCGACATCCCGCCCCCATCTGCACAGGACACCCGGCTCTCCATCGATGCCCTGGCCGATTATGTCGCCTTCTGCTGCGAGCGCGTCGCCGGGGGTTCCCTGGTCCTCTTCACGAGCTACCGCGACATGCAGGCCGTGGCGGCCGTGGTCAGGCCCCTCTTCGGAGACCAGCACCGACCCTTTCTGATCCAGGGTGGCGGGGTCTCACGGACCGAGCTGACGCAGCAAATGCGCGACGCAGGCAATGCCGTCCTCTTTGGAACCGACAGCTTCTGGACCGGGGTGGATGTGCCGGGGGATGCGCTCTCGCAGGTGGTGATTGCCCGACTCCCCTTCAGTCCCCCCACCCATCCGATCTCTGAGGCGAAGGCTGAGCTCATTCGTGACCGCGGAGGAGACCCGTTCAGCGAACTCACTCTGCCGGAGGCCCTTATTAAGTTCCGTCAGGGCGTGGGTAGGCTGATACGAACCCAGAATGATCGCGGTTTGATCACGATCTTGGACAGTCGCATCCTGGCAAAGTCCTATGGTCGCCTTTTCATCGAGGGGCTGCCCCGGAAGGCATTTACGCGGCTCACCCGTGACAATCGCCAGGACCAATTTCGTCCTTTCAAGGAGCAGCCGCTGCCCTAGTATCTTTCCTCCACATGACGATTCTCCGCGCCGCCTGCTATTCAGACATCGGCAAGGTCCGGAAGGAGAATGAGGACCGCATGCTCTGTGACGAGGAGATGCAGCTGTTCGGCGTCGCCGACGGCGTAGGCGGCCTGCCCGGGGGTGGAGAGGCCGCACAGGAGACCGTCGACTTGGTGTCGCGAGGCGTTCGAGAGGCGCCCAAGGACGGCGAGATCGACCTGCGCTCGATCGTGACTAAGGCGAACGACGCCGTCGTCATCCTGGGGATGCGCATCAGCCCGGGCCTCGGCATCGGTTCGACGCTCACCGCCGGATGCGTGCGCGGCGGCCGGTTTAAGCTTGCCCATGTCGGCGACTCGAGGGCCTTTGCGATGAGGCAAGGCGACCTGTTCTGCCTGACTGAGGACCATTCCGTGGAAAACGAGGCCAAGCGCAGGCGGGCGCGTGGCGAGGTCGTTTACTATAGCGAGTCCCAACGAGGCGCCCTGACGCGTTGCATCGGGCAGGCGCTTGCCCCCGAGGTGGACCTCTCCGACCTTGCTCTGCATCCGGGCGACCGGTACGTCTTCTGCACCGACGGAATCACGCGCATGCTCTCAGATAAGGACCTGCGGGAGATTGTGGGGAAGGCGCCGGGACCGACCGAGATCGTTCGCGGGCTCGTCGACCTGGCCGTAAAACGGGGTGGTCCGGACAACGCCACGAGCGTGGCGTTCATCGTGGACACCGTCTAGAGCGCCCAACCGCTCCCTCAGGAAACGAACGGGTTGTAGCGGAGCTCGTTGCCCGCGGTGGTCATCGGCCCGTGCCCGGGAGCGACGACCGTGTCCGGGGGAACCGCCTCAAGAACCCTGCGCAGGTGGGCCCTCAGCTGCTTCTGGCAATGGTAGGGGCCGCCGGCCGAGCCGGCAAAGATCAGGTCCCCCGTAATGAGGAGGGATCTCGCCGAGGGAAGATTGGCCGAGCGCACATGGTAGCAGTTGTGCATCGCGCAGTGGCCCGGCGTCCGAAACGCCGTGACCACCAACGACCCGAATGAGAGGGTCTCGCCCTCGCCCATGGGCCGTGCGGGCGCAACTTCGGCCCCCGAGGGGACGTAGGCGTGGGTGACCCCGAAGAAACGCACCGCGTCCTTTAGTCCTCCGGCATGCTCTGTCTCGACGTGGGTCACAAAGATCCCGTCGATTCCCGTGACCGCGTCCGGCCATTCAGCCTCAAGGGCGCCACCCCCGGGGCCCGTGTCAAAGAGGAGCCCCCGGCCGCCTTCGCAGCCTACGATGTAGGCGTTCACAACCCCGACTCCGTAGGCAACACGCAGCGGCCATACGCAAAAGGGAAGCCCGTCGGAATGAGGGAGGGGGTACTTGCCCGAGGCCAGCGCGCAGAGGCCGACCTCGTTCAACCCGAGCGCCCCCGCCAGCCGGCTGCATTCGGCCGGGCCCAGCTCCGGCCGGTAATCGATGGCGTCACGGATCGCGGACACGGGTACCCCCGACAAGCCCGAGAGCGCCTCCGGAGTGAGGCGGGCGCAGGCCATCGCCTTCTCCAGGACGTCTCCCAGCTCGTCTTCCAATGGGATCTGAAGGTTGGATTTCAACGGGATCGGTTCTGAACGGATTTCGACGGTAATGCCCCCGTCTTGAAATTTCAATGTATGATGGACGCGGTGAAGCGTTGAACTTGCAGAAAGAACCGTCTCGACTCGCCGGATATGGATCCGAAGCAACAGGAAATCCTCGACATCTTCACACGCACGCGGGCGCTCCTGAGGGGCCATTTCGTCCTGCGCTCGGGCCTCCACAGCGGCCACTATTTCCAGTGCGCCCAGGTGTGCCAGCGCATGGACGCCGTGGAACGCCTCTGCGAGCTGCTGCTCGCGAAAACGCGCGAGGCGGGCTTACAGTTCACGACGGTCCTCGCGCCGGCCATGGGGGGCCTGGTGATTGGTCAGGAACTCGCGCGCCAGGCAAAGGCCCGGTATATCTTTTGCGAGAAGGAGAACAATGTCCTCGTCATGCGCAGGGGGTTCACCCTGGCCGCCGGCGAACGGGTCCTGATCGCCGAGGACGTGGTGACTCGGGGCGGTCGGGTGAACGAGTGCGTCGAAATTGTCCGCAAAGCCGGCGCCACGGTCGCAGGGGTCGCGATGCTCGTAGACCGAAGCGCATCCTCGGTCCGCTTCGACGTGCCCGCCGTCTCGCTTCTCGAGCTGAGCTTCCCCACCTATCCCGCCGACCAGGTCCCCGCCGACCTGGCCGCGATCCCGATCGAGAAGCCGGGGAGCTAGCGTCGGGGATCAGCGCTTCGTCACAACGACGTAGCGCTGGTAGCCCTGATAATAGACAAGAAGGAGGTTACGGCCCGGGTGCAGGAGAGCCTTTGCGGCAGCCAGGTCCTCGACGGGAGAGCGGTTGATTTCCACCACGACCGCGCCCTGGGGCAGGTCCTGGGTATACTCGCTCTTATCGTCCACCTTCGTGACCACGAGCCCCGTGATCCGGGTATCGATGCCAAGGTGCCTGCGGACGTCGTCCGTGAGTTTCCCGACTTCGATCCCATCAAAGAGCTCGTTTGGCCGCTCCGCGAACTGCGAAAGCGTCACGTCGATGGATATCGGCTTCCCGTCTCGGGAGATGCTTAGCACCGCCTTGGTGCCAGGAGGCATCTGGGAGATCGTAAGGCGAAGCTCGTCGTGGTTGGTGATGGCCTTGCCGTTCACCGCCAGGATGACGTCGCCGCGCTTGACGCCGGCCTTGTCGGCCGGGCCGTCGGGGATCGTGTCCGTTACGATCACACCCGTCGCGTCCTTGGGGAGGTGGACCTGCTCGGCGATGTCGGGCGTGATGGGGTCTCCGCCGACGCCCAGGAAGCCGCGGCTCACGGTCCCGGTCTCGATCAGGCTCCGCATGACATTGGCCGCCATGTTCACCGGAACGGCAAAGCCAATGCCGATGTTGCCCCTTGAGGGTGAGACAATCGCGCTGTTTATACCCACGAAACGCCCCTTGGCGTCGATCAGCGCGCCACCCGAGTTGCCCATGTTGATCGCCGCGTCGGTCTGGATGAAGTCCTCGTAGCCGGCCACGTCCTCAAGAATGCCGACGTTGCGGCTCTTGGCCGACACGATGCCCATCGTGACCGTCTCGCCGACACCCAGGGGGTTGCCAACAGCAAACACGACGTCCCCCACCCGGAGTTTGTCGCTGTCCGCAAACGTCACGGCCGGAAGGCCCGTTGCCTCGATCTTTACGACCGCGATGTCGGTCTTCGGGTCGGCGCCCACCACCTTGGCCGGAAATTTACGCCCGTCAGAGAGGACGACCGTGAGCTCGTCGGCGTCCGCCACCACGTGGTTGTTCGTGAGGATGTAGCCATCCTGGGATACGACGACTCCCGATCCGAGTCCCATCTCCTTGCTCTCTCGGTCCTGGTCGGGCACGTCGCCGAAAAACTGGCGGAGGAGGGGATTGGCCTGGACCCGCTCGTGGACGGTCCTCGTTGAATTGATGGAGACGACCTCCTTCTCGGCTGCCTCCACGATATCGGCGTAGCTCGTGATGACCGAGGACTTCCCGTCGCTTACGGGCGAGTAGTCCTTCTTAAGCTCCGGCATCTTGGCCGGCGGCGCAGCGCCAGCCGGAGCACCGCGGACCTTGAGGGCAACGCCCAGCGCCAGTGCGAAGGCCGCTGAAACCAGGATTCTCGAGGCAGATCTGTAGTTCATGAGTTAATAGGATGACCGCCGGTCCGCCAGACGTGTTCCACAATCCCTCCCTTTGGGGGAGGCCTAGAAGCCTTTAATGCGGAAGAGGCTCGTGATGCTCTCGTTGGTATTGATGCGCTGTATAGCCTGGCCCAGAAGGCCCGCGACAGAAAGGACAGTTACCGGTAGGCCGCGGGTATCGATCGGGACCGTGTTGGTCGTGATCAGCTCGTCGATCATGCCGCTGCGGATGCGCTCGTAGGCGATCTCATTGAGGATGCAGTGGCTGACCGCGGCGCGTATCTTCTTGGCCCCGCGCTCCCTGAGGATCGTGGCCGCCGCCGTGAGCGTCCCCGCGGTCTCCGTGATGTCATCTACCAAAAGGACGTCGCAGCCCTCCACGTCGCCCACGACGCTGATCGCCTCGACCGTCGTCGCGTTCTTGCGCCTCTTGGCGACCATCCCGAGGCTGGCGCCCAGGATGTCCGCGTAGGCCGCGGCCATCTTCATCCCGCCCACATCGGGCGAGCACACGACGAGCTTGTCGGTCTTTGTCTTGCCGAAGTAGTCGAAGAAGACCGGTGACGCGTAGAGGTGGTCCACCGGGATGTCGAAGAAGCCCTGGATCTGCTGGCTGTGGAGGTCCATCGTGAGCACCCGGTTGGCCCCTGCCGACACGAGGAGGTTCGCAACGAGCTTTGCTGTGATCGGAACACGGGGCTGGTCCTTGCGGTCCTGCCTGGCGTAACCGTAGAAGGGAAGAACGGCCGTGATCCTGTTCGCCGAGGCGCGCCGCGCCGCATCGATCATGATCAGCAGTTCCATCAGGTGCTGGTTCGACGGCGGGCAGGTCGACTGGATGATGAAGACGTCGTGGCCGCGTATGTTCTCGTCGATCTTCACGAAAGTTTCCCCGTCGGGGAAGCTCGTGACGGTGGCCTCTCCCAGCGGCACCCCGATGCATCGGCAGATATCCACCGCCAGAGCTCTGTTTGAATTGCCTGAAAAGATCTTCAGTCGGGACTCGCTCATATGAGTCGGCCATCTTGCGCGGGCCCCGGCGGGTGGCTACCCCAAAATCACGCCTTGATCCCGAAACCGCCAATCTGGCGCAACGCCTCGTAGGCTGCGACGCCAGCGGCGGTGCTCAGGTTGAGCGAACGCAGGTCGGGATTCGCATGGGGAATGGTTACGCGGCCCGCACGGAGTTCCTCGTGCAGCCAGTCGGGCGCTCCGCTGCCCTCATTTCCGAACACCAAGCCGTCCCCATCCTCAAACTTGGCATCCCAGAAGCCCAGCTCCGACTTGGTCGTGAAAAGCCATAACCGCTTGGGAGCTGAGCTGCTTCCACGGAATTGTGCCCAGTCGGCATGCTCGTGCACATCCAGCGAGAACCAGTAATCCATGCCGGCCCGCCTCAGGTTGCGGTCGGTGATCTTGAACCCAAGGGGATGGATCAGGTGGAGCCTCGATCGCGTGAGCGCGCACATTCTGCCCACGTTTCCGGTGTTTTGGGGGATCTCGGGCTGGAACAGGACAATATGGATCATGATCTGGAGGCGGCCAAAGGCGACCGCCCCGTTTTCCGCCGATCACCAAATTAACGCAAGCGCCTTGCGCGTTGCATTTTGCCCATTCGGCGCCCACGCTCCGGCCCATAGCTGCCCCTGAAGTGAAAGCCACCCGGAAAAAGACCGAGGCACCCAGCCGATCGGTGGTCATCGTTGACGATGAGAAGTCCTATGTGGAGCTCATGGCGGTGATGATCGCGGACAACCTGGACTGCTCGGTGCATGCCTTCACGAGGCCCCAAGAAGCCCTGGAGGCCCTTCCGAAGGTGTCCGCGGGAGTCATCATCACGGACTATTTCATGCCCGAGATGGACGGGATCGAATTCATCCGCCGGGCCTCAAAGGTGGCGCGGCGGTCGGTGTTCATCATGATTTCAGGCCATAATCTGGAGCCGCTGGAATATGAGCTCTCACGGCTGGGCAAGCTTAAGATGCGCCTGCAGAAGCCCTTTGGCTGGCGGCCGCTAACGGCCGCCGTGCTTGAAGTCTGGCCCGGCAAGGATGTTCCCACCCTAAAGACCTAGGTATTTAACGGGCGGGGACCTGGGCAGCGTGTGCTAAGGCTTAAACGAAAACCCAATCTGCTCGGTTCGGATGGAGAATTCTCCATCGGGAAGAGCCACCATGCTCGGAAATGCCTCGGGGCTCATATTGCCCTCCTTGTCGCGCGTCATAAACCAACGGTCATGCCTAATGATGAGCAGAAACTGCATGGGGCGCCCTGATGCTAGGCCGGACGGGAATCACTTCACTTCAAAATCAAAGTACTCGAGGCCGTAGAGCACGATCTTGTGGTCCGTTGTGTCCTTCACGTAAAAATGCACATTGTAGGGACCGGGACGAAGCAGCAGGGCGAATCCGGCGTGGTAGCTGCCCTGCCCGTCCGTCGTGACCGTGTAAAAATCGTAGTACTTCTCCGCCTCGTGGCCCGGCACTGATTCGGGCAGGAGCTCATTTCCCGGGTGCTCAGGCCTGCCGTTGATGCACAGGACATAAGTGTGCCCCGCAACAAGGTGGTCCATGTCCAGATGGAAAAGGAATCCGTTTGGGAAGGATCGGCGTATCTGCAGCCGGCCCGTGGTATCCGGGCTTACCACGCGTCCCCAAGCGGGAGGGTTGATCAACGGAAAATCGGCATCATAGAGCGCCCGACTTGCAAAATCACTTTTGGCTGCGGCCAGAAAAGCCGCGTTCGCGGCGTCCTTGGACTGCGTCTGGGCGCTGGAATCCAAGATTTGGGAATCGTCCTTGGCGAAGACCACAACGTCCCCGGCAAAGAGCCGGGCGGTGAGCGTTAAAGAAACCAACAGGAGTAGCTTCGAGGTTTTCATGGGGTCACGCGATCCAATCGAATTCCAGAAGAATTGACGAGAGGTGAATGTCCCTCAGGAAACGCGATACCCCCCGGGAGAACGCGGGGCCTTAGCCCTCGATAGAAAGGCCCGCGTTGTCCGCGTATAGGATCCGGCCTTCGCTGACCATCGAGGCCGCTGCAAAGGCCGCGGTCATTGCTTTGAACACCGGAGCTGACTTGGCCTTGTCACAGACGCACAGGACGCTGGACCCGCTCCCGCTCAGCCAGCCCGTCCAGGCCCCTGCGGCGACGCCGGCCGCGATCGCCGCACTCCCCCCGGGTATCTGCGGCAACCGGTAGGGCTCGTGGATAAAGTCGCCCGAGGCAAACCTGAGGCTTGCGTAGTCGCCCGTCGCGAATGCCGCCACGACATAGGAGGCGCTGTTGATGCTTCGGACCGCGTCAAAGAAGGGAAGCGTGCCGGGCAGCGCACCGCGGGATTCCTTGGTGACCAGCTCCACCGGCGGCGAGACGACGACAAAGGCGATGTCACCCGGGACCTCAAAGCGCTGGGTGTCCAGGTAGGCCCCCGTCTTCGGATCCGAACGTGAGACGCAGAAGCCCCCGAGCACACCGGCCGAAGCATTGTCGGGGTGCCCTTCGAGCGCCGAGGCAAGCCCCACCAGCCGGTGGCGCGACAGGCCTGTCCCGTGAAGGGCGTCCAGGCCCGCTAGGACTCCGGCGATGATCGTGACACTGGACCCAAGACCGCGGGCGGGCGGGACGTCCCCGTCGATCCGATAGCGGAATCCGGAGGCAGGCCTGCCCGTGGCCGCGGCAAAGGCGGCAGCGGCTCCGTCCACCATCTCCTGCCCGCGGCCGTCGGCGGGCCTGTCGGGAACCGGCGAGGTCCCCGCCGCCGTCGCCACGGTAACCCGGTTGTAGAGGCTTAGGGCCAGGCCCAGGGTGTCGAAGCCGGCGCCGCAGTTTGAGGTGCTCGCGGGCACGCGAACCACGACGGAGTCGGTCGCGGTCTTCATCCTCGGCGGGACCTCAGGGCCTTGTTCACCTCGCGCATCTGTGCCTTTTTCTTCAGGTCCTCGCGTTTGTCGAAAAGTTTTTTCCCGGTGCAGAGGGCGACCTCCACCTTCACGAGGGCCTCCTTGAAGTACATCCGGAGCGGGATGAGGGCCTTGCCGCCCGCGTTCATGGCGAGCTCGATCTTGCGAATGTCGCTGCGGTGGAGCAGGAGCTTGCGGACCCTCTTCGAGTCGTGGTTGGCAAGATTGGCGAAGACATACGGCTCAATGTGCGCCCCGTACATCCAGACCTCGCCCTTCTCGATGCGGCAGAAGGCGTCGCTCACCTGGGCACGGCCCGTTCGGATCGATTTGACCTCAGTGCCCTTCAGCTGGACGCCCGCCTCAAAGCGGTCCCCCACCGTGAAATCGCGGAAAACCTTCGAGTTCCTGACCTCGGTCAGGCGCGGGGCGTCTTTCTTATGCGCAGCCATGGAAGGGATCGTTCCCAAGGGCCTGCGTACCAACCCCGTCGGCCGCGCCAAGGGGCGCGGTCTTGGGTCAGTTGTCGCCGGCCTCGAAGCTTATCTTCTCCTCAATGATCTCGCGCAGGGCGATATCCTCGGGCGAAAGCTTTTCCAGGGACTCGACAAGGGGGCGGTTGCCACGCTTGAGCTGCTTGACGCGGCGCGAGACAACATTGATCAGGATGTTGGGGTCCATGATCTTGCCAAGCGCCTGTTTGATGTAGTCGTCCCTCATAACGGTGTTGTTTCGGATGCGGAAAGGGCAAAGCTGGCGGTTCGACTTGGGGGGTCAAGGTTGAATTTCTCCTTGTCATGGGCCGGGCCCGACCTTACCAAGTGGACCCTTTAACTCCCAACTTTCGTCCCCTTCAAAGCCATGTCACAGCACAAAAGTCTCCAAGGCATCAGCGGTATCGTCGTGAAGCGCAACGTACTGAAGCGCTTTGAGCGCATTGACTTGCTGAAGAAACGCGGCCTGTGGAAGCAGGGCGATCGCGTCCAGGGACTTCGCAAAACGAAGCCGGACGTCTGAGCGGACCTTGCACGATCTGATCCAGAGGCTTCTCGCCTCCTACCAGCACGCGCTGCAGACCGGAGGGTACGCGTACATCGTGTTCCTGATGGCGCTGGAGAGTTCTGTCGTACCCCTTCCAAGCGAATTAGTTATACCTCCGGCCGTCCTCCTGGTGCTTGCCGGCAACAGCACGATGACCCTGCCTGGGATCGTGATCGCAGCGGCCATTGGCAGCCTCGTGGGCGCCTGCATCATGTACTGGGGCTCGCGGATCGCTGGGCGACCGCTGGTCGTGCGCTACGGGAAGTTTTTCCTGATTCCCCAGGAAAAGATCGAGAAGGCCGAACGTTGGTCCAGGCGATTTGGCAGTTTTGGGATTTTCCTATCGCGGATGCTTCCGGTGGTGCGCCACTTGATCGGCATCCCGGCCGGCATTGTCCGGATGACGTTCTGGAAGTTCTGCCTCTACACGCTCGCAGGCTCGGCATTCTGGTGTGGGGTGCTGACGTACGTCTCGGTCGTGGCGGGCAAGGACGAGCGCCTCATGCACGGGGAGATCCGGGAAATCACGATCTGGGCCACCGCAGTAGCGGTCGTGCTGGGCGCAGCCTACTATTTTCTGGTCCACCGGCTTTCGCACGAAGAGGAATAAGGCCCGCTAGCGCAGGAGCCACTGTCCTGCCGCAGCCATGAGCGCCACAACAAGCCACGGCGGCGCCTTGAGCCTGCCCAGGAGCCCGATGGCCGCCAGGGCTGCAACCCCATCCCACACATCCCGGACCGATTCGGTGCAAACGGGCCGGTAAAGGGCGGCGAGAAGAATTCCAACGACCGCGCAATTCGCTCCGCTGAGCGCGCCCTGGGCCCAGCTCATGCCGCGGAGCAGATGCCAGAACGGGTAGGCTCCCCCTACCAGGAGCCATGCCGGCAGGAAGATGGCCAGGAGTGCAAGGGCCCCCCCTGTCCAGGCATGGGGAGCCCCGTGAATCACGGTCCCCAAGTACCCGGCAAACGTGAACAATGGGCCGGGAACGGCCTGGGCCGCCCCGTAGCCGGCGAGGAAGGCGTCGTCCGCGATCCATCCGTGAGGGACCAGCTCGGAACGAAGGAGCGGCAGCACCACGTGTCCGCCGCCGAAGACGAGCGAGCCCGAGCGGTAGAAGCCGTCAAACACGGCGAGCGCGCGACTGCCGCTCAGTCGCGAGAGGACCGGCAGAAAAACCAGAAGCAGGGCGAAAAAGCAGAGCGATGCCGCGGCCCAGGCATGCCCTCGGCTAAAACTGCGGTCGGCCGCGGACGGAGCGATGACTCCGACCGAGAACGCCCTCGAGCCCACGAGGGCGCACACGGCGATGGCACCCACCTGGCAGAGCGTCCCCGGCACCCCGAGGACGACCGCCGCCATGGAAAGCGCGAGAAGCCGACGCGGCCAATCGGGGCAAAGCTTGGCACTCATCCCCCAGACGGCCAGCGCCACAACGGCCACGGCCGCAAGCTTCAGGCCGTGCAGCCAGCCCGCACCCTGAACCACGCCAAAGGAGGCGACACCATAGGCAAAGAGGATCATCGCCACCGCTGAGGGCAGCATGAAGCACAGGGAAGCGAGGAGCGCCCCGACAAGGCCGGCCCTCCGCATCCCCAGGCAGAACACCACCTGGCTGCTCGCGGGCCCTGGCAGCATCTGGCAGAGGGCCACAAGGTCGGCAAACGCCGCGTCATCGAGCCACTGGCGCCTGTCGACGAATTCCTTCCTGAAATAGCCAATATGGGCCACGGGCCCCCCAAAGGAGGTCAGCCCCAACTTTAGGAAAGCTCCACACACCTCGGAGAGTCTACCGGGAATCAGCGACAAAGGGGGCCCTCCCGCGAGCTTAAACCGCCGGTGCAACGGGTGCCGCCGCTCAACGGTCGTCCTCCTGCTGGCCGTTCCGGTTTCCCGGCAGGTTCCCCGGAAGGAAGAAGTAGTAAAGCATGAGCCACCAGCCCCAGGAAAGCCGGTAGAGCAGGATGGGCACAAGGAGAGCACCCGCAAAGCACAGGATCAGCGTGGCTGAAGGGCCCAGCCTGCCGACCACGTGCAGAAGGATGATCGGGATGACGACCCCAAACGCGGTGACTCCGTAGTTGATCGCGAAGGGCCCCAGGAACGCCCCCTCGCCATTCTCGATCCGCAGGCCGCAATTCGGGCAGCTTTCGTTCACCTTGAAGTATCGGCCCGCCCGGAAAAGCGTCAGCTTCCCGCAGTTGGGGCATCGGCATCTGATGCCGTTCTCGATGACCTGGATCCGTGTGACCTTCAAGGGCCTGATGGTGGGGTTCGCGTGAAATTTCGGCGCGATGTGCTTCAATGGCAAACGTTGCCGCCGGGCAAACACAGAATAGGAGCCGTCTCCGGCAACCCCCGGCCCGTATCACTGTCTGTCTGATCGAGGGCCAACGGGTGATACCACCCCCCGCTACCCCCATTCCAACGATAGCCAACATGGACAAGAATTCGGCAGCATTTTGGATGACGCTCCTCGGCACCGCCTGCTGGGCCGTGTGCTTTTGGTGGATGTACCGCATCTCCGAAAAGCAAAACCACCTGTTGGATCGCCTAACCGAGCAGGGCAAACGAATCGAAAAGCTGTCCAAAATCGAGCACGACCTGATCAAGGAGGTCCACCCGCAGGTGGGGGAAATCAAGGAGGGGATGGACGAGGTGATCGCGGCCGTGAAGGAGAACACGGAGAGCAACCATCATCCGGTCACCGGCCACAAGAAGGGTTGACCAAAAAAACCGGTCGGGCAACCGCCAGCCGTCACCGGGCCGCTCGAAGGCACGCCAAGCAGAGGTCGTCCTCGAAGGACTTGCCTTCCATGAACAGGGCAGCGGCCTCCACCACCCTCGGAAGGAGGTCCTCGCAACTTATGGCGCCGTTTAGGGCAATTTCCGCCAAGAGGCGCCCCTCGCCCCATTCCTCCCCAGACGCGTTCCTGGCCTCAGTGAGCCCATCGGTGAAGAGGACCACCGCGTCCCCCTCCGCGAGGTTCCGGCGGCCTGACTCGTACGCGAAGCCGTCCACAAGGCCAAGCGCGGGGCCCGCCACGTCGCCCCCGGCCGGCAGGAGTTCGACTTCGCCCGAGAGCCGGCGCAGGAAGCCCGTCGGGTGCCCCGCCTGACCGTAGGACAGCGTGCCCGAGGCCAGGTCCACGACCGCATAGGCAGCCGTAACGAAGAGCAAGTTGCCCGTCTGGCGGAGTACGCCCATCAGGCACTGGTTGAGGCGGGTGAGGAGCGCACCCGGGTCTGCGGCCTTCGGGCGCAGGTCCTCGGTGAAGGCGCGGAGCATCGCAGTCACAAGCGCCGAACGGACACCGTGCCCCATGACATCGCACACGAGCAGACCGGCGGACTCATCCGAGATCCGGATCAGCTGGAAAAAGTCACCGCTCACCCCCCCGGCAGGCCTATACTCCGAGCAAAAGCTCCAGCGGGCCGCTGGGCCTTGTCCCCCGCCGCTCGGAGGGAGCATGGCGAGCTGGACCTCGCGGGCCATCAGGAGGTCCTCCTCAAGGACCCTGTTCTTCTCGGCAATCTCGAGCCGGGACCTCTCCAGCTCGTCGATGTTCCCAAGGAGAATCTCCGTCTGCAGGCGCACCAGCGCGTGGACGAAGATGAAGCCGATGAAGCCACCCTCTGCGTCGACCAGCAGGACGTCGTCATAGAAGGCGTCGTTGGCCCGAGCGGACACCGAGGCAAGGACCTCCTCGAGGGGCGCCGTCTCGCGGAGTTGCAGGGCGGTGGCCATCATGCTCTCGCGCACCGGGCTCTGGGCGAACAGCGCGAACCCAAAGCGAGCCCCGAGCTGCATCGCGATCTCCCTGCGGGCGCAGACGCCAAGCAGCGTCGGGCCGTCAAGGATCGCCATGAAGTCGCGCCCATTCTCCGCAAACCGGCGGTGCACGACCTCCAGGGGCGCGTCCGCCGCGACCGATTCGCGATGGCCGAGCATGGAGCGAAGCTCAAGCGGCCGATGGCGTTCTCGATTCACAACGGAAGCGTAGCCCGCCAAGGCGTTTCAGATCAATGCGCCAAGCCGCCCGTAACTCCAATTTAACGCCCAAACCGGAAAGAGGGGGAACGGTATTCGCAACAAAGGTTAAACGAGCGTTGCAGCACGCCCGATCCGTGCCTTTTTTGTCCTAATGAACCCCAAGGTCAGGACCCTTTTGCTCTGCATCATGGCGGTGGCCACAGGCTGCTCGGTGACGACCTCTCCCACAAGCCAGGCCAAGAACCCGGCCTCCGGAGACCGGGACTGGACCTGGGTGCAGGGAGCGGTCTTCGTGCCCACCAACAGCGTCAACGAGGCCCAACAGTGGGACCAGTACGACCCTGCCGTGAACGAGCGTGAGCTGCACTATGCATCCGCCTATGGCATCAATGTGGTCAGGGTCTACCTGCACTACTATGTCTACCTGAAGAAGAAGGACGCCTTCCTGGCAGATATCGAGGACTTCCTCGGGCGAGCCAGCAAGTACGGGATCAGGACGGAGTTCGTGTTCTTCGATGACTGTTGGAACCAGCCGCCGAAGGACCTGTTGTCGGCGGACTACCGCTACCCCGCCCCGCTGAGCGGCGTCCACAACAGCCAGTGGTTGGTCTGCCCGGGCGATGACGTGCGCGATCACTACGAGCAGCACAGGCAAGGCTTGAAGGCCTACGTGCAGGACATCGTGAGGGCGCACAAGGCGGACCCCCGCGTCGTTTTTTGGGAGATCTACAATGAGCCCAACAAGTCCGAGGCCACCTTGAGGATTGAAAAGGACGCGTTCGTCTGGATCAAGGAGACCGGAACGGAGATCCCCGTCACCGCCACAGGCAAGGAGTTTTCCGGCGGCCCGTTCTCCGATTTCCCTTCCTGGCACGAGTACGGGGACTACACGATCTACGGGGACGCCCACACGCTCTGCACGGAGTGCATGAATCGGCAGGGCCAGTCGGTCCCGGGCATTGTCGAGCACTATAAGGGGAAGGTGGGCTACATCATGTGGGAGTTCGGGATTGGAAGGGACAATTGCCGCTTCGCGTGGGACGAGAAAAGGGAGAAGCCCAGGAAGGACGAGACCCCGACGCCGTTCCACGGGATCGTCTATCCCGACGGCCACCCCTGGTCCTTGGCCGACGCCAGGGCCCTCCTTGGGCGCGACGGGTACGCCCACGCCCACTTCTTCATGGTCAGCTATTTCAAGGACCCGGCGTTCACGCAGCTCGCCAAGACATCGGTCACTCCAATGGTCGACTTTGACCTGGTCGACGAAGCCGGGGTGGGATCCCCGGATGCCTCCGCGGGCGTCCCCAACAACAACTTCTCGGTCGAATACAGGGCCTATGTCCAGACCCCGGCGAGCGGGGCCTATGTGTTCTCGGCGGACTGCGACGGCAAGGTCGAGATCCAGGTCGACGGCAAGCCGGTCCTCAAGAAGGAGACCTCTGGGCGCGCGGTCGCCACCGGGCAGGCGGCGCTCGAGGGCTACCGCAACTACGCCGTGGTGATCCGCTATTCGCATGGCACGGGTCCGGCGAGCCTCCACCTGACCTGGTCGGGGCCGACGTTCAAGGACCGGCTCCTTGAACCCGCGACCCACCCGGAGGGGCTCTGACCTGAGGACTGGCTCCCCTCTACCGGCGCCTTTTCCTCTTGAAGGGCCACGGCCGCCCACCAAGTCTTCGCGCACCGGCAATGGAATCTGCCGACCCGCTTTGCGGGAAACCGCCCGACGAAAGTCGGTGCTGATGACTCCTACTGGGAACTGACCCTCTAGGAAATATTATGCACCTTTACCTCTGGATCTTCTTGGGAAGCGGCCTTGGCGGGCTGGCACGGTTCGCCTTGTCCGGGGTCGTCGCGCACACCTTCGGGGGAACGTTTCCCTGGGGCACATTCCTCATTAACGTCTCCGGCTCCTTCGTGATCGGCTTCTTCAACACACTCACCAACCCCGACGGTCGCTACCTGGTGGGCCCAACAGCTCGGCAGTTTGTGATGACCGGCATCCTTGGAGGATTCACGACTTACTCGTCATTCAGCCTTCAGACGCTCAACCTCGCCCGCGAGGGGGAGTGGTTCAGCGCGGGCGCCAACGCGACCGGAACCTTTGTCATCTGTTTTATCGCCGTTTGGCTGGGCCACCTCTGCGCGGCCTGGATTAACACCATGAAAGGACCCTGACCATGCACCTGCCCGCCGAGTCCATGCTGCTGAGGATATTCATCGGGGAATCCGACCGGTACGGAGGTCATCCGCTCTACGAGGCTATCGTTTTGAAGGCCAGGGAGACGGGCCTGGCCGGGGCGACCGTGCTGCGCAGCCCCATGGGTTTTGGACCCACAAGCCGCCTGCATACCGCCAAGATATTGAGGCTTTCCGACGACCTGCCCATGGTCATCGAGATCGTCGATGAGGAAGCGAAGATCAACACGTTCCTCCAGCTGCTCGATGGCATGATGGGCGGAGGACTGGTCACGCTCGAGAGGGTCAGGGTCATCCGCTACCGCCATGAGGGGGCTCCGCCGAGCCCCATGGGCGACTCGATCTAGCAGGAAGGCGCAAACGGCGCCAGGGGCGCCATACCACGGCTCTTTCCGGCCATCTGCTTGATGGACCCAGCCGGACCCGTGGGGGCACAAAGAAGGCGCGCACGGCCTTTGCCATGCGCGCCTTCCGTGATTCTAGATCAGGTTCTCGCTTAGAAGCCGAACCCGTAGGACAACCTTGCCGTGATCGGATTGGAGTAGATCAGTCCGTACAGCTTATGGTCGTCTAGGATGTTATCGACGTTGACCTGCACGTACTGGGTGTGGCCAAAGCGCTTCCATTCATACTTGGCCATGACGTTCACCAGGAGCTGCGAGGGCGAGTAGGCGACAATGGGCAGGCCTGCCGCGTTCTGCTCGACCTGGCTGCCTCCGTGAGTGACGCCCGAGAAGAACTCCTCCTGGGAATGCCACGTGCCACCAATACCCGTCGTGAGGCCCTTAAGCGAGCCACCCCACTTGTAATTGAAGTAGGCGTCAGCCGCGTACTTCGGGGTGTCATCCCCAGGGAACACGCCCGCGTTGGTGCGGGTCGAGGTATCCGCCGGGTTCGTGTAGGCCACACTGAGCGGCTCACCCCCAAGGCCGAACCCGCCGTTCTGGAAGTACCAGACCGCCCAGCGGTCCGACGAGGAGGGGTAGGTGGGCCACTGGCCGAGGTTCAGACGAGTCACCGTCGAGGCGAGGGTCGCATTGAGGACGATCTGCAAGTGCTCGTTCGGGGTGAAGAGGATCTCCCCGTCCCAGCCCTTGGCCTGGTCGATGACCTGCCAGGCAGGCGCTAGGCCGCCATTGTAGAAGCCGGCCGCGTCCATCGTGGCATTGTTGATGTTCGGATCAGAGTTCGAGTCGCCCTGGTACAGCCAGCCCGGCCACGCGGCACCGCCGTCGGCCTGGTTTGCCGCGAATGCAGCGTCAAGGTAAGCAGCACCCGTGGGCTTGCTCGCATCGATGTACAGCCGGCCCGCGGGGGCCCCGGGGATCGTGTAGATTGCGCCTGCGTTCACAGCGGCATTCCAATCGGCAATGACCGTCGGGTTGGACTGGAGCGGCGAACCACCCTGCCCTGCGCCGACACTCGCGAAGCTTGTCGCCCCGGGCGCGTCGTTGGAATTGAAGCCACCGCTCAACTCATAAACGATGTCCTTGTTCGGATTGAACCGGGGATGGCCCGTCAAGCCGGTCATCGGCGCGGGGGCGAACCATGGCTCCTGAACCCAAGCTGTCTTGGTGATCTTGTAATGGCTGATGGTGCCGGATATCTTGCCGTCCAGGAAATCGAACTTGATGCCGAGCTCCCTGCTCTTCGCATAGTCGGATCCGACAGGGGCTCCGGTGGCACCGTTGTGCAGGCCGCCGAAGTTCGGCTGGATGCCCTCCGCCTTGAGCCCGTAGATCGAAAGATTCTTGGTGATCGCGACCATGATACCGTTCTGGTAGGACTTCGCGGTCACGGTCGAATTGCGGCTCGTGGTCGTGTTGGGCGTGGCGCCCGGTGAGCCGACCGCCGTGTCCGTGGACCAGTTGTCGTTCTTGTCATGCCGGATTCCCGTCATGAGGATCAGCCGGTCGTTGAAGAACTTGCCGTAGTCGTTGAGGTAGAAGCCGGCATCCCAACCCTTGTTGATGTTGTTGTAATCGTTGTTGAACATCGCCGGATCGGGGCTTCCGTCGCCCTGGACGCCGAACTTGATCGGCGTCAGGTCAAGCGGGCTCTTGTAGGAATAGAGACCGGGGGTTGTCTCCCAGGTACTTTGGGTGACCTGGTTGTAGAGGGCGGAGTAGCCGGCGAGGAGCTGGTCCTCGATGGCGTACCACTTGCCCTCAAACTCTGCCTTGCGAGCCGTGAATTCTACCCGCTCCTGTTCGCGCACCGTGCTCTGGTGGACCTGGTTCCACTGGTACTCGTCGACGGCGCCAGGCAGGGTGCCGAACACAAGGGCAAGATTGTTGCTGCCCTGTCCGTTGATCGAGTTCCCCTCGACGGTCGTAGCGATGGTCTGCGCGAGGCTGTAACCCGGTTGACCCACGCTGATCGGTCCGTTGATTTCGCCGTTAAGTCCCTGGGTTTGGACATTCCAGGAGGCGCGATTGAAGCCGACCAGGAAATTGACCGCCGGAAGGAATTCCGTCTCCTTGAGGAGCTGCTGCGTCAGCTTGATCTCAATGTTGTTCTCCTGCTGGTTGTCGTAGGTGTTGGGTCCGGATAGGTTGAACGTCCTGGGGTTTGCGCCGGGCGCAAAGAAGAACGCAACGGCCTCGATCTGATCGTTGTTAATCGGTGTCGAGCCGCCTCCCTCCACTGCGCGAAAGGCCTGGAAGCTGTAACCGTTCTGCTTTGAGCTGCCGTACTCGGTATCAACCAGGAGCGTGGTCGTGGGCGTGGGCTTCCACGATACCGACGGAGCGATAAAATAGTGGGAATTCTTCTGATATTGGATCTGGGTGCCCGAGCTCTCCCAGGACATGCCCAGGCGATAGTCGATGTGGTTGGCCGCACTAATCGGGCCTGTCACGTCGATCGCCCCGCGCATAAAGTCGTAGGTGCCATACGTGAAGTTCATCTCGCCCTGCTGGGTGTCCATCGGCTGCTTGATCAGGTAGTCGACCACGCCGCCGAAGTTACCCGTTCCGTAGAGGAGCGAGTTCGGCCCGGCGACCACCTCGATGCGGTCGATATTCAACGAGTCAGTGGAGTTCCCGCGTAGGAACCCGTCCCGGAGGACGTTGTCCGTCACGAAGCCGCGGATCTTTAGCTGCACCTGGTTGATGTTGGAGGTGAGGCCCTGCGGATTGTTGACGCCGCCCGGACCGTAGGGGCTGCCGTAGGTGCCGCCGCTGTTCTCCAGGTCGTTCTGCGTCTGGACCATGATCCCGGACGAGTAAGCGAGGGCATCGCGAAGGTTGGTCGCCCCGATATCGTCGATGAATTCGCTCGTGATCACTTGGACCGGAATGGGCAGATCCTTGATCGCCGTGTCCACGCGCGATCCCGAGATCACGTTGGTCGCAGCATAACCCTTATCCTTGGAGGTTGTGACAGTGAACGGATCCAGCACCACTTCAGGTGCGGCGGATGCCTCGGGTGCCGGAGCCGGGGCCGGTGTTTGAGCCCGGGCAGGCATAGAGGCTGCCATGGCGACGGCTGCTAGACACAGCGCCTGGCGAAGCAACTTGGTATTCTGAACAGGGGGCATTTTCATCTGGGGGGTGGTGTGTGGCTTGAAACCGGTAGTTCTTGGTTGCGGATTCATTTCGGTGCACAGCCAGTCCGTATCTCGCATGGAGCCGTCGCAAAAGACGACGGAACATCAGAAATGCAGGCCGGGGGGTGCCTAGGGGTGGTAGGGGACATTAGAGGGATGAGCGAAGCTCCTCCCTGAACGAGCCGACGATTAGCTCCCGTGCATTTCAGGAGTCAACACTTTTGTGCACGTTTTTAATAACATTGTTCAAAAAAGGTGCGCAATTACCCAAATCGACGAAATTTTTCCCTAAACTTAGGAGGATAAAAACCCATCCAATTCTTGGCCAATAATCGCGATATAAACATTCATAAATAATTTTTTATCAATGATCTATGTATCTTACAAAGCCGATGAAATTCCAAGAGGTGATCGCATCATCTAAATCCTCTTGATGCTCCTCAGTGGCACGTTGCACCTAAATGCGCACTTTTTTGTTTTTTTTGCGCAATAGGCCGACTATCCGGTCAATCGAGATTCGCCCGCTCCGGTACAAACACAGGAGCGCCCCGTGCTCATTTTGCGGCGACAATCGCAACGAATCTGAGAGAGCCCACTGGGGCACACACCCTCAAGAGCCAAGGCCTCTCTACGGGGCCTTGACGTAGGTCTGGATGGCACGCGCCGGGATTGTGCCCATGCGCACATCTGATCCGTCTCGGATCTGAAAGCTCACCGCACTCGCTCCCCTATTCAGCACGATCACGGCCAGGCCTCCGTCGGGATTTACGAACGCAACGGACTCAAGCCCTGAAGGGCCGCCGTGCGACTCGATCCTTGTGGCTCCTGGATGAACGAACCGGCTAAACTGCCCGATGTAGTAGAACGGGGATTGGTAACGAACTACCCCGGTCTCGGTATTGATGATCACAGGCGCATCACAGAAATTCCCAACGTGGTTCGGGCCACCGGCTTGGTCGAGCACGATGTTCCAGTCGATCCATCCGCACACCCAGTTCCGGAAATCGTTTATCATGCTATGTGCGTAGCGTTCGGCATGGTCCCACTTCCCCAAGGCCCATTTCCCCGACTCCTCGGCCCTGTCGCTGCACCCTTCCGTGAAGAGGGTCGGCTTGTCCGGGAACGCAGCATGGGCTCGGGACGGAGCCGCAAAGTCGTCGCTCACATACCAGTGCATGGCCGTGCCCCAAACGTAGCGCGCAGCCGCCGGGTCGCCGTAGATCGTCTTCGTCCATTCGTCCATCAGGTCCCTGTTGTGGTCGAGGACGCAGAGGTGAACGCCTCCCATCCCCGCCTTCTCGAGCGCGGGCCCCAGGTTGTCACGAACGAAATCGCGCTCCTGGGAAGCCGAGAAGATGCATGACTCCCAAGTCTGCACCGCTGCGGGCTCGTTCTGAACTGTTATCGCCCAGACCGGAATGTGCTCCTGATGATCCATGTCGGAAATGAACCGCACGAAGTAGTCCGCCCATGCTTTTTGGTACTCCGGGCGGAGATTTCCGCCAAAGGTCATCTGGCCGTTTGTCTTCATCCAGGACGGGGGGCTCCAGGGCGAGGCGAGCAAGTGGAAATTGGCCGCGCCGGCCGAATCCATCGCCTCATGGATGAGCGGTAGGACCCACCGGCGCATGGGGTCGAGCGAAAAATGCTCCAATGCCGTATCGCCGGCTACCGGGTCGAGTGCCCAGCTTCCCAAAGAGAAGTCGCAACTGTTGATATGTGTTCGTGCTAGCGTGTAGCCAATGCCCTCCTTCGGGTCATAATACCGTCTGACGACCTCAGCGCGCCGGTCTGCGGGCAACTGGGCCAGAACCCACGCGGATGACTCCGTGAGGGCCCCGCCGAAACCCTCCACCTTCTGGAATTGCTGGCTACGGTCGCAGACAATTTCCCCGTCAGCGCCTCCATTGCCAGCCACCACGGAGGAGACGTCGGCCATGAGGTGCCCGTTGTCCTTCGCCGTTTCAATTACCTTCCACGACGAGGTCGCGGAAAAGAGAGATGGAGTAGAACCCGCGAGGGCCGCAAGGGCCAGACAATGGGCAAACATGGCTTGGTTGTGGGATTGCATTTCTTGGGGCCGATAAGGATTTATGGACCGTCTCAGGCTGGCTGGGCCGGCTGCGCCTTCCTGAGCGCGAGTTCACTCTCGATTTCCTTCATCCTCGAGTCGGTTATTGGGTAGAAGAAGATGGCGCATGCGCCGAGCAGCGCCAGGGCGCCCGGGATAACGCTGAAGAGCATGCGAATTCCCCCCACAGTCGCAGGTACCTGCTCGGCGTTGGCAACGAAGCCGTAATAGGCCAGCAGCCAGCCGAGCACGCCCGTGCCGATTGCGAGACCCACCTTCTGGGAAAACACCGACGCGGAGAAGACAAGGCCCGTCGTGCGCCGGCCGAATTTCCACTCTCCGTAGTCGGCGGTGTCGGCATACATCGACCAAAGGATCGCCGGCGTGGGGCCGACCACGAATGAGGCTGCGACATTGAGCCCAATCAACAGCGATGAGGCTTGGGGATCTACAACGTAGAATGCCGCCATCAACGCGGCATTTAGTATCGACAGAACGATCATGAGGGTGCGCCGATCTCCGAGCTTAAGGATGAATTTCGTGCAGAACGCTCCCGCTATAAAGGCCACCGAACCTGTCGTGGCATAGAGCGTAAATTTTGACTCATCACGGACGACATACTTGAAAAAATAGATGATGGACCCTCCCCGTACCGCGGCGTTTATAAGTGTGAAAAGGGCCGAAAAAAAGAGGGCCACCCATGGCCGGTTCCTAAAAAGGTTCAACAGGTCGGCGACAAAGTCGCCTTTTTGGTCCTCCGGCGGCAACACCCGCTCCCTTGTCTTGGCAAAGGTGAAGAAGAAGAGGGCCACCGAGACCACTGAGAAGATCAGCATGGTATAGCGGATTCCCTCGGCCTCATTTCCATTTCCTAGGGCCTTCTTCAAGGGCACCACAAGGCGAACGATCATGAACTGCCCAGCAAATGCGCAAATGAACCGGAAGGCTGAGAGCGATGTTCTCTGCTCGGAGGACGGCGACATGACTCCCATGAGCGCCGAGTACGGAATATTGATCGCCGTGTAGGCGACCCACATTAGGCCGTAGGTCACGTACGCGTATATTAGTTTTCCCTGCTCCGTGAAATTGGGATTAAGGAACATCACGTACCCCATTATTCCATAGGGAAGCGCACCCCACAGGATATAGGGCCTGAATTTGCCCCACCTCGTCTTCGTGCGGTCCGCGATGATTCCCATCGTAGGGTCCATCACCGCGTCGAACACACGAATGGCTACCATCATCGTACCCACCGCCTTCGGGGCCAAACCGAAGATATCGGTATAGTAATAGACGAGAAAGAGGTTGAAGAACTGGAAGTAGAAATTCGAAGCCGTGTCGCCAAGTCCGTAGGCGAACTTCTCGACAAAGCTGAGACGTTCAGGGGATGACATGATCAGGGGTTTCTATCGGCAGAGGTAGTCAGGAAAGGTACGAGACCCGCGCCATGCGTCCCAATGAAATCCATGCGATCAAGGCAGTGGAAGTGAGTGACAATGGCGCTGCCCAAAACCACAAGACAGGGGGGTAACCGGGGTTCAAGGTAGGCCATGAAGCGTGAAATGGCCCCCGTATGTCAATCTTTGTGTGCATAATTTGGTGCACGTTATAAATCGCCCGACATTCCAATCTTCCAACCAGCTATTTTAGCTGCTAAATTGAGCCTATTCTTGACGCACAATGAGCGCAGGCCCTTCGCTTGATGTGCATATCTTTTTTACGACTTGCTATAGGCTCCGTATTTTGCCGTAGTCGGACTGTTCTGGCTCCCCTCTTCTGGCCAATTTCCGCCTCGCCGCAGAAGGCGAGCACATGACTCTAAACTGTCTGTCCACCCCACCCCTCCCATTAGCTCCTCAATCAACCAGCAGGCCATAGCCGAGAAGCTCAAGCTTTCGCGCACCACGGTGTCGCGGAGTTTGGCAAATCATCCCGCGATCAGTGCCGAGACTCGAGCCCGAGTCCAGAATCTCGCTGCTAAGATGGGTTATCGCGGCAATCCGATCCGTACGATCCGTAGATCGCGGCAGAGCAAGCCTCTGACGATTGGCATCCTAATTGGAGTTCCGGCTGAAAACGTCGCTATGGCGACTTTCCCGTTCATCCTGCAGGGGATCCGTGAGCGGGCAGGCATGGAACACGTCGCCATTGATGTCTGCTTTGAGAATCCTGCGTCCTTCGACCTTTCCGTACGTCCGCAGAACATTTTCCGCAACATCCGCAGCGGCGATTGGCGCGGCACCGTCCTCATTTATCCGTTCCCGGAGCAGACCGTCGCCATGATCGCGCGAAAGATATCTGCTGTTGCCGTGCTGGAAAGCTACAGCACGCCAGGTATCGACACCATTGATACCGACGACACGGTCGGGATACTGGCCCTTGTAAAGAGGTTGGCAAAGGCTGGCCACACAAAGATCGGTTTCCTAACTTGGGAATACACGGTAGAAGGGCATTGGGCGACCCACCGCTTTGGCGGCTACGTCGAGGCCCTGTTCTCGCTAGGATTGCAGTTTCGCCCCGAGTGGACCGTCAATGTTCACAAAGCCGGACCGCACATCAAGTGGGAGAACATTACCGAGCATGTTCTGGGGATCATTAAGAACCAGGGAGTGACCGCGTGGGTTTGCGCAGCCGATCACCAGGCCTACCGATTGATGGAGGAGCTGCGGACCCGCGGGGTGAAAGTCCCTGAAGATTGCTCGGTAACAGGCTTCGACGGCCTCGAACCTCCGCAGTCATTCCGGCGCCTAGCATCCATCCGAGTTCCCCATGAGGATATCGGCGCGTCGGCCGTCGCACGCCTTCTGAGCCGCATCGTTCATCCCAAGGCGCCGCGTCGGAAAATTCTCGTGGAGGGGCTCTTGGTTGAGGGCGATACGATCGCTCCGCCGCCGCACAAATAGGTTGGCGGAAATAGCGTAGGCTCAATCAGCCGGTTGGCTGGGAAAGGGATTCTCCATCTGATGACAACTAAGCCGCGCACGAGACACTCCCTTGCGGTGCTTTCGATTGCTTCCTTGGCGTTGCTTGCCTTTAGGCAAGGCGCACTAGCATCGTCCCCCCAGCTGGAGTGGAACGATGAGTTTAACCAAGCCGAAGGCACCGGCCCGGACCCCTCGAAGTGGACCTATGACATCGGTGTCGGGAATCCTGCTGGCTGGGGCAACAGCGAGCTCGAATCCTACACAGACTCGCGAAGCAACTCGGCGGTTGTCGCAGACCCCAAAGCCACTGACGGCAAGGCCCTAGCGATCATCGCCCAATATTCCAACGGGGCCTACACCTCCGCTCGGATCAAGACTGAAGGCATCTACTCGTTCACCTATGGCAGACTGGAGGCCCGCGTTAAGCTTCCCACTGGACAAGGCCTTTGGCCTGCATTCTGGGCCCTTGGTTCCAACATCACGACGGCCGGCTGGCCGCAGTGCGGCGAAATGGACGTCATGGAATGGGGGCTGATGTCCGCGCCCGATACTCAGGTTAACCAAACCACCCATTGGTCCTCAAACGGAACCGCCGCTTCATTCGGGGGATCCGACAACCTCCCCTCGAACTACAACGACGACTACCACGTCTATGCCGTCGATTGGTATCCCACCTACCTCATATATTCAGTGGACGGCAATGTAGTGTCGACGGCCGAGATAGCGATAAGTTCGATCCCGGCCTTTGGGGATCCCTTTTTCATTCTCCTCAACATGGCGGTGGGAGGCACCTTTCCAGGCTCGCCCAACTCAAGCACCGTATTCCCCCAGAGCTACCTCGTCGACTATGTCCGGGTGTATTCGCTTCCGACCACCCCTCTCACGAGCCTCGTCTGGGCCCCCTCCTCTCCCCAGAACATAACAGTAACGCTCCCTGCAGCGTCCCAGGTAAGCGTGTCCTGGCAGCCACCGTTTAGCACCTTCGGAGCGACCATTTCAGGCTACGTGCTCGAGAGGGCGGGCGACTCCGCCTTCACCCAAGGCCGTACATCGTGGAACCTCCCGGCGTCGCCGACGACCTACGTCGACACGTCCATCACCACAGGCAGCACCTACTATTACCGGATTTCTGCGGTGAGTGTGAATGGCACCTCGGATCCGTCGGTTGCGGTGGAGGCTGCCGCGAGCGCCCCGGCAGCCGTTACCCAACCCCAGTCCCAGACCGTGGCCACAGGGAGTTCGGTTGTGTTTGGCTTCGTTGCCACGGGTTCACCCACCTACCAATGGTCCCTGAACGGGACGGCCATCCCGTCGGCCACCAGCTCGATGCTGATCGTGAACGGGGCGACGGCTGCAAATGCGGGGAACTATACCTGCGTGGCGACCAATTCGAGCGGCAGCGCGACGAGCAGCGCGGCAACACTGGGTGTCGTGAGCTCCTCCGATCCGGGCCGCCTGATCAATCTTTCATGCCGGGCCGGTGTTGGGACCGGGGCCAACATCCTGATCGCCGGATTTGCCGTGGGACCGAGCAATGCGACGGGCCAGGAGTCGCTTCTGGTGAGGGCCTCGGGGCCAGCGCTTGCGGCCTTTAGCGTCCCCGGGACGCTGCCCGATCCCAAGCTCGACCTCTACGCGGGTGCGGGAGCGCTCATCACCAGCAATAGCGGCTGGGCCGGCGCTTCCTCCATTGCGAATGCGGCTGCAGCGGTGAACGCCTTTGCGTGGTCGACCTCGCCCGTCGGCAAGGATGCGGCCCTTCTGGCATCGGAGCAGGCGGGCCCCTACACGGCTCAGGTCTCGGGCGCCACGGGAGACACCGGGGTATCGCTCGCGGAGGTCTACGACGCGACGCCCGCTGGGACCTACACGCCCGCCTCCCCCCGCCTCGTGAACCTCTCGGCCCGCGTCCCTGTCGGCACGGGCGGCAACATCCTGATCGCAGGCTTTGTGATCGGGGGCTCCACGTCAAAGACCGTGCTGGTGCGGGCCTCCGGGCCCGCGCTCTCAATCTTCGGCGTCGGCGGAGTCCTTTCAGATCCCAAGCTCCAGCTGTACACCGGAGCCGGAGCCCTGATCGCTTCAAACAGCGGCTGGGGCGGGGATCCGCAGATCGCCACCACGGCAGCCTCGGTCGGGGCCTTCTCGTGGGGAACGTCCGCGA
>Ga0302319_10000223_pt1 | contig 122473 bp, 111 predicted proteins | sample Bog_T0_2_FD_203319 | JGI IMG/M metagenome (GOLD analysis project Ga0302319, IMG submission 203319) | Peat permafrost microbial communities from Stordalen Mire near Abisko, Sweden - Bog_T0_2 | ecosystem: Environmental > Terrestrial > Soil > Wetlands > Peat | place: Sweden: Abisko, Stordalen...
AACCTTGGGGCCTTCGGCCACCCGTGCGCGTTGCAAGCACTCACGGGTTCTGCCGGGGACGCTGCACCAAACCTTTCGGTCTGCCCAGCGCCGGTTGCTAAATGACTTCATACCGTCACGGATTTTTTGGATTACACGGATGGGGGGCATAACCCTGTGGACGCGTTAGATGATGGTTTGGGTTGCGGGTCGAAGCGCCATCCGTGTCGCGAAGAACACCGCACCGACGTGCCGGTTGTTACTGCCCGTCAATGACCGTGTATGCCCGGCGGCCGTCGCGGCAAATGCCCAGCAATACGCGCGACCCGGTCACTGCGGCTGCGGCCTGCTGGTATTCGGCGACGGAATGGATGGCGAGGTGATCGATCTCCTCGATTACGTCGCCTTGCTGGAGGGTGATCTCGGCGGGGGTATTGGCATCGACGGCGGTGACCATCACGCCGTGGGCGTCCGGAGGCAGATTCAGCGCCTGACCTGGAGGAATCTCCTCGACGTGAATCCCAGCGAGCATCCCCGAGACAGGACTTGCCGATGGCGAGGCGGCGCCCTGCGCGGGGGGCTGGGCGATTGCTTCGTTGAGCCTTGGCTGCTCGACAATGTTCGCCGTCACGGTCATCGGCTGGCCACCGCGCACGAGGGTTATCTGGACGCTCGACCCCGCTTCCAGGCCGGCTGCCTGGGTGCGCAGGTCGCTGAAATTGTGGACGGGATGACTCCCGATGGCGGTAATGATATCCGCCTGCCGGATGTCCGCCTTCTCCGCGGGGGATCCGGGGGTGACGGCGATCACGTAGGCGCCATCGATCCCCGGCAGGCCCATCCGTGCGGCCAGCTCCGGGTCCGGGGTCATGATGCCGAGGTAGCCGTGCGGGACGCGGCCGGTCTTGATGATATCGTCCAGGACGCGGCGCGCGGTATTGGCCGGGATGGCGAAGCCGAGCCCCTGGCGGCTCTCGGACCCCGAGCCGCCGTACACCAGGGAATTGATGCCGATGATCTCCCCGCGCACATTGATGAGCGGGCCGCCGGAGTTGCCGGGATTGATCGCGGCATCGGTCTGGAAGAAATCGTTGGAGCTATTCTCCATGGCGCGCCCCTTCGCGCAGATGATGCCCTGGGTGACGGTTTCATCGAACCCGAACGGGTTGCCGACGGCTATGACGCGCTGGCCGACCTGGACCTGGTCGGAATCGCCAAAGGCGAGCGGAGTGACGTTGAGTCCGGTGACCTTGAGGACTGCGATATCGGTCGCCTCGTCCTCGCCGATGATCTGTGCCGCGGCTTCCTGGCCATTGGCGAGGCGGATGCGGACTTCGTCCACGTTCGCGACGACATGCTGATTGGTGAGGATGTGGCCCTCGCGGGAGACGATGACGCCGGAGCCGAGCGAGCGTGTCTCCGCTGGATGCTGGGGAATGAAGCCGCGACCGAAGAAGAACTGGAACGGGTCCACGGTGGCCGGCGCCTCGTACCGGCGGGTGGCGGTGATGCTGACGACGCTGGGGACCACGGCCTGGACCAGGCGGGTGTATTCGGCGTCCATCGTCTCAAGAACGTGGACATCGTCATCGCTGACCCTGGGGCCGGCGGCGGGGGTGAATTGCTCCTGCGCACGTGCCGGGGCGCGCGTCAGCGTCCAGCGGTAAAGCCCATAGACGCACAATGCGACGACCAGTACGAAAACGAGGAATCTTCTCATAACAACGGCGCGCACCGGACGCGCTCCTGCCATTTGTGGCATTCTATGGGCTTGCGGGCAAGGCGGCTGGATAGGGGACGGCTATTCGCATTCCCAAATGAATTGAAAATTCCTACCCTCCCCATGTGATGACTTTCCGCAGAATACGCTGGTGCCTGGGCGCTATACTTCCGCTTTGTACGCCAATTGCCGGCCACGCGCAGACGCTGCCGGCACTGACGCCCTCTGAAGGCATTGGCGTTAATTTTCACTCGACGGAGCCGGGGCCCGGGGAGCTGGAGATGATCAAGGGCGCGGGGTTCCAATGGGTCCGCGAGGATCTCTTCTGGGCGGTGACGGAGAAACACAAGGGCGTCTACGATTTCTCCCGGTACGACGGGCTGTTGAAGGCGCTGGATGTGCAGCATATCCATGCCATTTTCATTCTTGATTACGGGAATCCGCTCTACGCGGATCCGGGCGACAAGCAGCCGTTCATCAGCCGGGTGGGGACGGAGGAATTCCGGGAAGCTTTCGCGGCGTGGGCGGCGGCGGCAGTGTCGCACTTTGCCGGGCGCGGCTGCATCTGGGAGATGTGGAACGAGCCGAATTACAAACTCTTCTGGGCGCCCACGCCGGATGTCTCGCAATACATTGCGCTCGCCTCCGCCGCCGATACGGCGATCCATCGCGCCGCGCCGGAGGAGCCGATCATGGGGCCGGCGAGCTCGACCATCGCGTTTGATTTCATTGAGCGCTGCTGCGCGGCCGGGCTGCTGCAAGACTGGGCCGCTGTGTCGGTGCATCCCTACCGGCAGACCGATCCGGCCACGGTCATCGCGGATTACGCCCGGCTCCGCGATATCATCGCGAAATACGCTCCGCCGGGCCGGACGATCCCGATTGTGTGCAGCGAGTGGGGTTACTCGACCGGCTGGAAGGGAATCGATGAGGCGAAACAGGCGGCGTATCTGCGCGGGATTTTCAAGGTGAACATTGCGGCCGGCATCCCGATTACCATCTGGTACGATTGGCGTGACGATGCGCTGAAGCCGGACAGCCCGGAGAATCACTTCGGCCTTGTGCGCCGGCAGTATTATCCGGGGCGCGATCCGGTCTTCGACGCCAAACCGGCGTATGCGGCGGCGAAGGCTACCGCGGAGGAGATTGCGGTTGGGGAGAGATAGATGGCTCCCGTTGACAAACCGCATTATGATAGATAAACTATCATAATGAAGACAGCCACCGTCGCCGATCTGCGCAATAAATTCGCCACTGTTTCCAAGTGGATTCATGACGGTGAGGCGGTGACCATCACCAAGAGGGGACTCGCTTTTGCCACGCTTGTGCCAGTGCGGCGCCAAATAAAACTGGCGCCAATTGACCTGTTGGCGAGGTTGCAAAAGAGGTTTCCAAATGGGCCTGTCAAAGGCGATATCCAGGAGATCATCGACTACGACAGGGGGGACACCTGAGCATCTATATCGACACAGGCATTCTGGTAAAAGCCTACGTTTCCGAGACAAATTCCGCAGATGCAATCCTGATCATCCGGGACGCGGGCGAGCCGGTAATCTTCTCGCATTTTCATGCCGTCGAGATCCCGAATGCCATTCGCCTTAAGCGTTTTCGCGGTGCGATTACCCATGCAGAGGAGGCGAACGCCATGCTTGATTTAAGAACGGATATTCGTTCAGGGCGACTAACCAGGCCGCGTTACGACCTTGGGGCAGTGTTTATGCGGGCCGAGCAGCTTTCAGATAAGTATTCAGCCATCGCGGGAACCCGCAGTCTTGACGTGCTACACGTTGCTGCGGCTCTGGAATGCGGCTGCACGACGCTGGCCTCATTTGATGAGCGGCAGCGGAAGTTGGCGAGCCTTGCAGGATTGAAATTGATCCCAGCAAAGTAATTGGTCCGACCACTCAACTAATCTGCGCGAGCATTAGCTTGCGCTGGCTGGTGATGAGGTCGCGGTAGGGGCGGTTTTCGGGGTTGGCGAGTTTCGGGTCGGATCGAAAGAGGCTCACGGCGGCGGCGCGGGCGGCGCGCATCCAGGCCTGGTCGGCGAGGAGATTGCCGAGCTTCAATGGGGGCAGGCCGCTCTGGGCGGTGCCGAGGATGTCGCCGGGGCCGCGCAGGCGCAGGTCGGCCTCGGCGATTTTGAATCCATCGGATGTTTCCTGCATCGTGTTCAGCTTCTCCAGGGCGGGCGCGTCGGTGGCGTCGGAGATGAGGATGCACCATGATTTGTGCGTGCCGCGGCCGATCCGGCCGCGCAATTGATGAAGCTGCGCGAGGCCGAAACGCTCGGCGTTCTCGATGAGCATGATGGTTGCGTTCGGGACATCGATGCCGACTTCGATTACGGAGGTCGCGATAAGCGCGTGGGCGTGGCCGGCGCGGAATTTCTCCATGATCGCGTCCTTCTCCACCGGATCGATGCGGCCGTGGAGCAGTTCGCATTTGAGCGGAGCGAGGAGCGTCTGCCATTTCTCGAATTCCTGCGCGGCAGCCTTCGCGTCGAGCTTCTCCGACTCGTCGATGAGGGGGTAAACGATGTATGCCTGCCGGCCTGCTTCGAGTTCCTTGCGGATGAACGCGGCGGCGTCGGGGAGTTTCGACGTGTCGCGGAGGGCGGTCACGATTTTGCCGCGATGGGCGGGCATTTCGTCCAGCGTGGAGACATCGAGATCGCCATAGACCGTCATCGTGAGGGTGCGGGGGATGGGCGTGGCGGTCATTACCAGCACGTCCGGCACGGAGGATTGCTCGATGAGGCGGGCGCGCTGGAGGACGCCGAATTTGTGCTGCTCGTCGATGACCGCGAGGCCGAGATTCGTGAGGCCGGCGCCCTCGTACAACAGCGCGTGCGTGCCGATGATGATCTGCGGATCGCCGGAGTGCGCGGGGCGGCGCGCGCCGGCCTTGCCCATCACGGAGTCGAGCCACGCGGCATCGTCAAAGAGGGGCATGGCGGTTTCGGTTTTCTTCGAGCCGGTGCGGAGGGCGATATTGAGGCCGAGCGGCTCGAGCCAGTGTTTGAAATTAATGTAATGCTGCTCCGCGAGAATCTGCGTGGGCGCCATGAGCGCGGCTTGCGCGCCGGATTCCACGCACAGCAGCATTGCGGAGAGCGCGACGAGCGTCTTGCCGGAGCCGACATCCCCGTGCAGCAGGCGGTTCATCGGACGCGCGGCGGTGAGATCGGTGCGGATTTCTTCGATGGCCCGTCTTTGCGCGCCGGTGAGCGGGAAGGGCAGGCCCGCGTGGAGACGCTCCATCAGCGCGCCCGGCCCGCAATGATTGCGGCCGGGGCGCGAGACCGACTCCGCGCGCTTTGCACCGACGAAAAGCTGCATCGCGAAAAATTCACCCAGCACCAAATGACGGCGCGCCTTCTCGCGATCCTCCTCGCTATCGGGGAAATGGATTTGCCGCAACGCGGTCCCATAGGGCGTCGCATCGAGATCGCGCGGCAGGCGGTCCTGCAACGCACTGAGGTCCAGGGCCTCCAGCGCGCGGTAGACCGCCGCGCGGTACATCCGTTGCGTGATCCCCTCCGTGAGCCGGTAGATGGGGGTGATGCGATTGACGTGGATCGAGACGTCCTCGCCCTCGACGATCTCGAACTCCGGGTGATCGATGTAAAGCTTGTGCGCGCGCTCCTTCGGCTTGCCGAAGACGATGAGCTTGTGGCCGGTCGCGATCATCTTCTGGATGTGATAGACATTGAACCAGCGGCAGATCAGGCGCGGGCTGAGCGCGGTGGCATTCGCCTCCTCCAGCGTCACCTCCACCATTGTTTTGCCGCCGCGCAGGCGCTTGACGGAGACGCCCAGCACCGTGCCGCAGACACAGACGGGCTGCTCGGATTCCGTGTGCGGGAAGTGATCGAATGTCGTGCGGTCCTCGTAGCGTTTCGGGTAATGCGTGAGCAAATCGCCAACGGTGGCGATGCCGAATTTCTCGAAATGCTTTGCGCGCGGCGGCTGCATGTACGCCACGTCCATGATGGGGCTCTCCAGCTTCAACGCCGTCACGGCGCGGCCTCCGCGGCGCGCAGGGCCTTGATCTCAAGCTGCAGGGAGACGCGCCCGTTGTACTCGTTGCGTCCCACCTGGAAGGCGATGTCCCATGGCGGATCCGGCAGCGGCTGCTGCGCGCCGCCGAAGTAAATGGCCTGTTGCGCGCGACCGCCGCCATTTTGCATGAGGCTGAATTTGTAATGTTTCTCCTTCAGGATGCGGCTCTCCGCCGGGCGCACGCCGCGGGCGAGGAAGAGGGGCTGCGAATTGCCGATGCCGAAGGGCTGCAGCGTCTCGTGATGCTTGAGGAAATCGAAATTCAAGTCGGCGAGGGCGACCTCCGCGTCGAGGTAGAGGCGGGGGCGCAGTTGATCGTCTGTCAGGAGCGCCCGCGCCTGGCGGCGAAATGATTCCTGGAACTCCTCGAATCGCTCGCGCTGGATCGTCAAGCCGGCCGCCATCTCGTGCCCGCCGTATTTCACGAGGCAATCGCCGCACGCCGTCAGCGCCTTGACCATCGAGAGGCCCTCGATGCTGCGGCCACTGCCCTTGCCGAGACCGGTCTCGTCAAAGCCAATGACAAACGTGGCCCGGTAATATGCCTTGCTGAGCCGGGAGGCGACGATACCGAGCACGCCCGGGTGCCATCCCTCGCCGCCTATGATGATCGCCGCGTGATCGGGCGAATACTCGCGCTGCACCATCGTCAACGCGTCGATGTGGATCGCCTTCTCGACTTCCTGGCGCTCCCGGTTTTGCTCGGAGAGGGCATCGGCGAGCTCGCGTGCCCGGGCGTGATCGTCAGTGAGCAACAGCTCCAGGGCCTGCTCAGCGCTGGCGAGGCGGCCGGCGGCATTGATGCGCGGGCCGAGCTTGAAACCGATGTCCTGCGGGGTGAAGGGTGGGGCGATTCCCGCGGACTCGATAAGTGCGCGGATGCCGGTCCAGCGGGATTGCGCCAACTGCAAGAGGCCGCGCTGCACTAGGATGCGATTCTCCGCGCGCAACGGCACGATGTCCGCCACCGTCCCGAGGGCGACGATGTCGAGGTACTCGCGCAGATCGATGTCCGGGGTTGGCCGCAGCTTGAGGAGGGCGTGGCAGGCCTTGAAGACGATGCCGACGCTGCAGAGGTAATGGAAATCTGCGCCGAGTTTCGGATTTACCAGGGCGAGGCAGGGAGGTTGTTCGCCCTTTGACTCGTGATGATCGAAGACCAGCACGTCGATTCCCTGAGCGCGGAGGGTGGTGATCTCGGCGACGGAGCAGGTGCCGCAATCGAGAGCGACGAGGAGCTGGGGCTGATGCTCAGCCACGCAGCGCGCGAGGCCCTCAGGGCTGAGCCCGTAGCCTTCATCCATGCGCAATGGCAGGAAGGGACGCAGGTCCGCGCCCATTCGCCGGAGGACGCGCGTGAAGAGGGCCAGTGAGGTTACACCGTCCACGTCGTAATCGCCGTATAGGACGATGCGTTCCTTGCGATCGATGGCTTGCAGGATGCGATCGATCGCCACCCGCATCCCTGGGAGGAGAAATGGGTCCGCGAGGTTCTTTAGCTTTGGGTCGAGAAAGAGGCGTGCTTCCGCGGGGTCCGCCATTCCACGGGCTGCCAGCAGCCGGGCCAGGAAGGGGGGGCAACCGAGTTCCTCCACCAGCGGGCGCTCGGAGAAGAGCGTGGGGCGGAGGAGCCAGGTGGGTGGGGGCATGGGTGGGTTTGTGGGAGCCGTTGAACCTGCATGGTATCAGCGGGTACCGGCGAGGTCAAAAGCGGGGGCGGCGGGTGATGGAGAATTCAGGCCTCACCCCCGCACGGGTCACCGACCCGTCGCTACAGGAATTGCGCTTCGCGCAGGGGGGTTCATGTTCAGGTGTAAGTTCCGCTTCGACAAGCTAAGGACCTTCGGCAAGTACACGCTGTCGCGACGGTCACGCGCGCGGTGAACCCTCGCCCGAATGGCCTACTCCGAAACAGTCCCGGCGATTCCCATGCACCTTGCGATCAGGGCGGTCCAGCCGGTCTGGTGGGTGGCGCCGAGGCCGCGGCCGGTATCGCCGTGGAAGTACTCGTGGAACCAGACCATCCCCTGCCAGTGCGGGTCTTTTGCGAAGCGCTCGTCGCCGTCGAAACAGGGGCGCTGTCCTTTTTCGTTGGGCAGGAAGATGTGCGCGAGGCGGGTGGCAAGCTCGCGCGCGACCTCGGCGAGGTTCAGGAATTTGCCGGAGCCTACGGGGCATTCCACCTTCAGGTCGTCGCCGTAGAAATGATGGTAGCGCTCCAGGGCCTCGATGATGAGGTAATTGAGCGGCATCCAGATCGGGCCGCGCCAGTTGGAGTTGCCGCCGAAGAGATTGTTGGTGGATTCGCCCGGCTCGTAATCGATCCGGTAATCGCGCCCATTGAGATGCAGCGAGTAGGGCGTGGTGTATGCCCGGGAGACCGAGCGAAGGCCGTAGGGGGAGAGAAACTCCTTCTCATCCAGCATATAGCGCAGGACGCGGACAAGGCGCTCGCGGGAGGGGACGGCGAGGAGGCGCTGGACGCAGCGGTCGCCGGAGTCGCTCTTGCGGTCGAGATAGGAGATGTGCTGGGAGAGATCGGGCCGGTTGTGGATGAACCACCGCATCCGCTTGCGGAAGCCGGGCAGCGCCTCGATGACACTCTGGTCCAGCACCTCGACCGCGAGCAACGGCACGAGGCCGACCAGCGACCGCACCCGCAACGGGACGGTCTGCCCATCGACGCTGAGCTGATCGTAATAAAAGCCATCCTCCTCGTTCCAGAGGCCGGTGCCGCCGAGGGTGTTCATCGCATCGACGATCTGGACGAAGTGCTCGAAAAATTTTGACGCGATATCCTCGTAAGCGGGCTTGGTGCGGGCGAGCTCCAGGGCGATGGAGAGCATGGTTCCGCAGTAAAAGGCCATCCACGCGGTGCCATCGGCCTGGCTGAGGTATTCGCCCGTGGGCAGCGGCTCGGAGCGGTCGAAGATGGAGATATTGTCCAGGCCCAGGAAGCCGCCGCCGAAGATTTGCTTGCCCTTGACGTCCTTGCGATTGACCCACCAGGTGAAATTGAGGAGCTGCTTCTGGAATGCCTTCTCGAGAAAGAGCAGGTCGCGGCCGCCTTCGCGCCCGGCGATCTTGTAGACGCGCCAGCAGGCCCATGCGTGGACGGGCGGGTTGACGTCGTTGAAATTCCACTCGTAGGCCGGCATGGCGCCATTCGGGTGCATGTACCACTCGCGGAGGAAGAGGATTAATTGCTCCTTGGCCATCTGCGGGTCGACGCGCGAGAGCGGGAGCATGTGGAAGGCGAGGTCCCACGCGGCAAACCATGGGTACTCCCACTTGTCGGGCATGGAGATGACGTCGTTGGTGAAAACGTGGCGCCAATCGGCGTTGCGGCCCGTGAGGCGCTCCGGGGGCGGCTTGACGGTGAGGGTGTCGCCATCGAGCCACTCCCGGACGACGTAGTGGTAGTATTGCTTTGACCAGAGGAGGCCGGCGTAGGCCTGGCGCACGACATTCCGCTGCTCTGCGGTGATGACGGGCGAGTAGCGGGTCTCGTAATAGGCATCCGCCTCCGCGATGCGCGCGGCGAAGATGGCGTCGAAATCGGCGAAGCCGCCCGGCGGGATCGCGGCGCCGGGGCCGGTGGAGGCGCAGAGGCGCATCCGCAGGGTGACCTGGCCCTGCGCGGGAACGGTCAACTGGCAATGCGCGGCGGCCTTGGTGCCGCTCTGCGCGGGATTGACCGCGTCCATGCGGCCATGGATGACATAATCGTGGAAGGCGTCTTTTACGTAGGGATCGGCGTTCGAGCAATTGAAGAGGCGCGCGTTGTTTGTCTCGTTCCCGGTAAAGAGCCAGGGAGCGGGGGTCTCGAGCTCGAAGCGGAAATCGCCCAGGGTGGCCTGGCCGCCGGCGATGGCGGTGGGGCTCTGGACCTTCATGTTCGGCTTGACCCAGCAGCTCTCCTCGTAGGTGCAGCCCCATGTCCAGGTATTGCGAAACCAGACTGTCGGCAGCACGTGGAGCGGCGCGGGGTCCAGGCCGCGATTGCAGATGGTCAAGCGGATGCAGGTGTCGTCCGGGCCGGCCTTTGCGTACTCGACAAAAACATCGAAGTACCGCCCCTGGTCGAAGATGCCAGTGTCCTGGATCTCGTATTCCGGCTGGTCCTTGCCGCGGCGGGCGTTTTCCTCCACGAGGTGCTCGTAGGGGAATGCGTCCTGAGGGTATTTGTAGAGGGCCTTCGCGTAGGAATGGGTGGGGGTGGAGTCGAGGTAGAAGTAGCACTCCTTCACATCCTCGCCATGGTTGCCCTGGGGGTTCGAGAGGCCGAAGAGGCGCTCCTTGAGGATCGGGTCCTTGCCATTCCAAAGCGCGAGGGCGAAGGAGAGGCGGCACTCGCGATCCGTCCAGCCGAGGAGGCCATCCTCGCCCCAGCGATAGGCGCGGCTGCGGGCTTGCTCGTGCGGGAGATAATTCCAGGCGTCGCCGTTCTCCGAGTAATCCTCGCGAACGGTCCCCCATTGGCGCTCGGAGAGATAGGGGCCCCAGCGTTTCCAATTGAGGGAACGGGCCGCGTCCTCGGCAAGGCGCTGGTGCTCTGGGCTTGCGTCAGGCATTCGTATGGCGCGGGAAGGTAGCGGGGAGGAGGGGCGGTGTCGAGAGGGAGGGTCAGGAAGTCAAGGTGCGCACATTCCCCATTCCTCACCGGGCCATTGAGCTGCAACTTTCGGATCACCTGGGGATAACCTGGTGATTTCTTGTGGATAAATCGTTGATATGCGCTATACTCTCAGAATGCCCAAAGCTAGCATAGCGCCTCCGAAGGCTGAAAGCGAACAGACCGGTCTGACCATTTTACAGGTTGCCGACCTCGTCAAGGCCCTCGAATCGAAATGGGGCATCAGTAAGGCAGCCCCGAAGGCCGCCGCTGCAGGAACGCCCAAATTCATGTCGAAGGATATTGTTACCGGACTTACTGGGGAAGAGGTTGTGGAAATCCTTGGGCACGAAGCTGGAGAGGAAGGAACGTTGCCTGCCAGCGACTCGCACGAAGGCAAGCTGGCAGGCTTGGTCGCCGAGGTAGCCACACTTCGGAATGAGGTGCTGGAATTGAAAAGACAGCGTTGGATGGGAAAGCGGATGAGTGTTCCAACGAGCATCCTGCCTGAACTTCACGACGAGCGGACGGGGCGGATTGATGCTCATAGCCTGGCGGAATTCATGGGCGTCCCGCTCAAGCAACTGGCCGAGGGCCTGGGCCTCAATTACAAATCCGTCCATCACAATCCCTCGGGGCCCGGTTTTCAGGAAGCGCTCCAGCCGGTAAAGCGTTCGCTGGAGCTTTTGCACGAATTTTTCGGGCCGAAGGAGACTATTCGCGCGTGGCTCAATACGCCGCATCCGGATCTTGGTGGAGCAACATCGCTGGCAACCATTTTGGAAGGCAAAGCGTTTGCACTCGTCCGCATCCTCGAGAATGCCCGGCAAGGATTGCCCGTCTGATGCTTAAGGCGCAGGCCCTCCCGGCGGTCCTACAGCAGCTTCCTCTTGTCGCCGTCTCCGGACCGTGGTGGCGCAGCATTGCCTTCCATTACCTGCCGGCAAACCCCTCGGAACCACTGTGGGCCGCCGGATCGAAAAAGGAAGGCGCCCGATTCACCCCGAAGGGAAGTTTTGATTCGCTCTACCTATCCTGGCATCCGATTACCACCCTGGCGGAGGTCAATGGCATTGTGATGCTGCCATCCGGACCTGTACCCCTGCAGACTCCCCCTCTTACATTGTTTGTCATTCAGGGAATCGTCACCCGAGTGCTCGATCTCACCAACGCGGCGATTCTGGAGGCCTTGGAAACGAGTGAACAGGAAGTGGGCGGGCCATGGGCAAAAATGGCGACACCTCCCACGCAAATTCTTGCGCAGGCGGCTTATGACTCCGGAATCTTTGCCGCCATCCAGTACCTTTCCGCCAAGGCTGACGGCCAAAAGAATCTCGTAGTCTTCCCGGATCGCATCAAGGCGCCTGCACTCGATTTCCTAAAGGTTTACGATTCGTTTGGGGATCTGGACCAACAGCTCGGAGGATAAGGGGGACCGCACGCCTCCTACCCCACCGGCTGGACGGTGCGCAGTTTCACATCGCCGACTTGCAGCGCCAGCGCCTGCTCGGCTACGCGGAGGAAGCCGTCGCTGCGGTCGGTGAGGGCGACTTCCAGTTTCCCAAGCTGTTCCCGGGGGGCGCTCAGGTCCTCGGCGGCCAGGAGTTTCTTGACCGCGGCGGCGCAATTGTGGGCGGAATCCACCAGCGTGATCTCCGGGCCGACGAAACGCTGGATCGCATCCTTGAGGAGCGGGTAATGCGTGCAGCCCAACACGAGAGTATCGATCTCCGCGCGGACCAGTTTTTCCAGGTAACGCCGGATGACCTGATCGGTAATCGTATCGTCCAGCCAGCCTTCCTCGATCAGCGGCACGAGCATGGGGCAGGGCTGGCTGCTGACGCGAATCTCCGGGTCGATGGCGTGGATGGCCCGCTCGTAGGCGCGCGAATAGACGGTGGCGCGGGTGCCTATGACGCCGACGTGACCATTGCGCGTGGCCGCAGCCGCGGCGCGGGCGCCGGGCTCGATCACGCCGATGACGGGAATTTTGAGCTCTTCCTCCAGCTTCGGGATGGCGAGGGCGGAGGCGGTGTTGCAGGCCACGACGATGATCTTGGCCCGCTCGGCGAGCAGGAGGCCGGTGATCTCATTGGCATAACGCTCGATGGTCGTCTGGCTCTTGCCGCCGTAGGGAACGCGGGCGGTATCGCCGATGTAAAAGATGCTTTCGGCAGGCATCAGGTCGCGCAATGCGGCTGCGACGGTGAGGCCGCCGATGCCGGAATCGAATACTCCCAGCGGCCGCTTGCACCGCTCCTCCCGCTCGGCTGCCGCGGCATCGGGCGGGCCTGGGTGGGCCTTGCGCGGGCGCGATTTTGCGCGAGGCACGGGGGCTTTGTGCGGCTTGGGGGCTTTGCGCGCGGCGGTGCTGCTCATCTGGTCCCTGTACTCTAATCCACGATGGGCGTCAGCATCGAGTGCGTCCATGCCTCATTTTGCAGGCCATGGATGGGCGCGGTCTCGGGCGGCTCCGCGGCCGGGGGCGGCTGCACGACTGGCTGGGTCTGCGCGAATGCCGGTGTCGGTGAAGGTGAGGGCGCAGGTGCTTCTCCGATGGGTGCGGGCGGGGGTGGGATATTCGCATCGTCGCGCACCACCACGCCGGCCCCCTGCTGCAACGATGGCGGAGGCGGGCCGTTGACCGCATTGCAATAATTGCGAATCGCGATGGCGATGCATTGCGCCTCCTCCTCCCGGTACTGCTCCGTGGCGATCAATTGCGCGTCGCCGGGATTGCTGAGGAAACCGCCCTCGACCAGCACGCCGGGAATCGTGATATCGCGGATGACAACGAATCGCGCGCGCTTGATCCCGCGATCAAACAGCCGGGCATGATAGATGAGCGAGGCATGCATTGCGCAGGCGAGCGCCATGTTTTCGGCGTCGCAGATATTGCCAGGATTCGCTGCCATGTCGCTGAGCAGCGGGCCTTGCGCGGCCATCGAGGGAACGCCGCGCGGCGCGAGTGTGTAGGTTTCGATCCCGTTCGCCTCCGGGTCGCCGGAATTAAAATGGATGGCCACGAAGAGCGCGGTCGGATGCATATTGGCAAACCGGACCCGGTCCTCGAGCGGGATGAATTCGTCGCTCGTGCGGGTCATGTAAACCTTCAGGCCTTGGGCCTCCAGCAGCGGCTTGGTGCGGAAGGCGACATCGAGCGCGTAATTTTTCTCCGCGCCCCAGATGCTCATTGCGCCGTTGTCCTGGCCGCCGTGGCCGGGATCGAGCACGACGGAGTCGATCATCGCCGCGTTGCGAATCCGGCTGGGGCGCAGCACGGGCTCGATGACCTTGGTGAGGTCCATGCGGGAGACGATCGGCTCGCCGTCCACCTCGTTGATGGGATAGCTGAGGATGAACTTTAAGCCGTTGATATAGAGCTCATTGGATCCCACGGTTCCCCGCAGGCTTCGCCCCGGCGCGCCCATGGTGAGGGAGGTGCCGGCCTCCTCGTAATCGCCGAGATCGTAGAAATCGGCCACGTTGCGCATCGTGACGTAATCCCGACCGTCGCATTGAAGCAGCGTCCAGTCGCCGGCCCGCGCAATGGCGCAAAACAGGAGGAGGGCCAAAAGGGGTAACAAATGTCCGAGCCGGACCATGGAGGCCCTTAAGGTGCCCCTCCACAGGGGCAAGGCAAGTGGATTTTCGCGCGCCAGCGCCCCTGGAACCTGCCCTTTAACTTGAATTTGAACCCTTTGGCCCGATTCCGAACTCCCGCCAAATTTCCTCGCTGCTGATCCCCTCTCCGCGCGCAAACTCCGCCTCCGCCCTGGCCAAACTTTCCCGAATTTCAGAAATCTCATCAGGCGAAAAGCTGGCCACAATCATCTCCGCGATACCGGATTGAATCTCCAGCAGATCCTCGGTCGGCATTTCCGCGACTATTTCCAGTATCTCTTTGACCGTCTTCATATTCAGTCAGCCGAATACTAAAGCACACACGCGGACGAGAATCGAGCGTTCACAATCTCTCTCCTCCCCATCCGTGTAATCCGCGTCATCCGTTCAAATCCGTGGTTAAAAAACCCGGAGCCTGCGTAGAGACCTCCGCTGTCCGATCCACGGGAACCTGATCCGTGTCCGTGCAAGGCATGGTGCGCGCGATCACGTGCCCACGGAATTTTTACCACGGATTTGAACGGATGGCGCGGATTACACGGATGGATTTACGGTCATCCTGGGCGCACCAACATGCGAGGCTGGCCCGTGGTCCGTTTTAGCACTGGAGCCCTGAATCTCTCCGGTTTACAAACGTCCCCCTTTCGCGACATTCCATTCCCTGCCTTTCTGTTCAATTTGCCATGACCGAGATTTCCAAAGCTTACGAGCCTCAGGCCGTTGAGGAAAAGTGGTACGCCCGCTGGCTGGCGGATGAATGCTTCACGGCGGACCCTGCCTCGGCGAAGCCCGCTTATTCGATCGTCATCCCTCCGCCGAATGTCACCGGGGTCCTGACCCTGGGCCATGTGCTCAACAATACCATCCAGGATGTCCTCGCCCGGCGCGCCCGGATGCTGGGGAGCGAGGTGCTGTGGCTGCCGGGCACCGACCATGCCGGCATCGCGACGCAGAACGTCGTCGAACGCCAGCTCCGCAAGGAAGGGAAGACGCGCCATGATCTCGGACGCGAGGATTTCCTGACGCTGGTGTGGGAATGGAAGGCGAAGCATGGCGGTATCATCATCAATCAACTGAAGCGCCTCGGCTGCTCGTGCGATTGGACGCGGGAGCGGTTCACCATGGACGCCGGTTACACGCGGGCGGTCACCAACTGCTTCGTGGAGCTGTACAAGCGCGGGCTCATTTATCGGGGCAATCGGATGGTTAATTGGGATCCGCTCGCCCGCACCGCGCTTTCGGACGAAGAAGTGATCATGCGCCCGGAGGCCGGCGCGCTTTACTATTTCAAGGTCGAGATCGCGGAGGCGCCCGGAGAGTTCCTCACCATCGCCACGACGCGACCGGAGACGATTCCCGGCGACAGCGCCATCGCGGTCAATCCGGGCGATGGACGCTACGCCCGGTTCATCGGCATGCACGCGATCCGGCCGCTGCCGGAGGAACTGGAGCGGGAGAAGAAGTTGATCCCCATCATCGGCGACGACCACGTGGAGTTCGAATTCGGCACCGGCGTGCTCAAGGTTACACCCGCCCATGACAAGGCGGACTACGAGATCGGCCAGCGGCACGCGCTACCGGTCATCGACGTGATGACGCCCGCCGGATTGATGAACGATCTCGCCGGCGAGGGCCTGGCGGGGTTGGACCGGTTCGAGGCGCGCGAGGCGGCGATCCGCAAGCTGGAGATTCTCGGCGCGATGGTGAAACAGGAGCCGTACGAACATAGCGTCGGGTTCTCCGAGCGCACGAATGTGCCCGTGGAGCCGCGCCTGAGCGATCAATGGTTTCTCAAATACCCGGCCGTCACGCAATCGACCGAGGCCGTGCAGACCGGCAAGGTCGCCTTCCGCCCGGAGCGCTGGGCCGCGGTGTACGACCATTGGATGGGAAACATCCAGGACTGGTGCATCTCGCGGCAACTCTGGTGGGGGCATCGCATCCCGGTGTGGTACTCGAAGACCCATCCCGGGGAGCCGCCTTATGTCGGCATTGAGCCGCCGTCGGATGCGGAAAACTGGGAGCAGGATCCCGATGTGCTGGATACCTGGTTCTCCTCATGGCTCTGGCCGTTCGAGACGATGGACGACCGGACGCGCGCGAAGTTTTACCCCACCACCGACCTGGTGACCGGGCCGGATATCATCTTCTTCTGGGTCGCGCGGATGATCATGGCGGGGTATGAATTCACCGGCAGCCAGCCGTTCGCGAATGTCTTCTTTACCGGACTGATCCGGGACGGGCAGGGGCGGAAAATGTCGAAGTCGCTGGGCAATTCGCCGGACCCGCTGGACTTGATCGCGAAGTATGGGGCGGATGGGCTGCGGTTCGGCCTCATGCGTATCGCGCCGCAGGGGCAGGATATCCGTTTTGACGAGAAGCAGATCGAGGAGGGGCGGAACTTTGCCAACAAGCTCTGGAACGCGGCGCGCTTCCGCCAGATGCACGGACCGAGCGCCGCCGAGCCGTCGCTGGCGGGGCTGAAGCTCTCGCCATACTCCGCCGATATCCTGGCCCGGCTCGATGACCTGACGAAACAGGTGGCGGCCGGGTATGCCGCGTATCGGTTCAACGAGATCGCCGGGGCGTTGTATGAGTTTTTCTGGAGCCACTATTGCGACTGGTACGTCGAGGCGGCGAAGACGGAGATCTTTGCCGAGCAGCCGGAGGCCAAAAACTCGGCGCTCATGGTGATGGATTATGTCCTCTCCCATCTGCTGCGGCTGTTGCATCCCTTCATGCCGCATATCACGGAGGAGCTCTGGGAGCGGCTCGGGTTTGCCGGGACGAATCATGGCGCGGGGAACCTGATCATGTTCGCCGCCTTCCCCACGGAGGCGACGCTGCCGGAAAGCGATGTCGTCAACGCCGTCAAGGTGCTGGTGGCCGCGGTGTATGCCTCCACCGGGGCTGCGCGGAACCTGCGCGCAGAGTACCGGGTGCCATCGAGCAAGAAGGTGAACTTCATCTTGAAACCGGCCGTCGCATGGGCTGAGGACCAAATCCCGGTCTTCGCCCGGCTCATCAATGCGGAGGAAGTGAGCGTAGAGCCCGCGTATCAGGCCGGCGCGGCCGTCCCACGCGCGCTGACGCCGATGGGCGAGTTGTACATGCCACTTGATGGGCTGGTGGATACCAGCGCGGAGCTGGATCGGCTGAAGAAGGAAATTGCGAAGGTGGAAGCGGAGCTGGAGATGGTCCGCAAGAAGCTGGCGAACACCAATTTCGTGGCCAACGCGCCCGCCGCAGTCGTCCAGGAGCACCGCGACCGCGAGACCACGTGGGCGGCGAAGCTGGGGCAATTGACGAAGATGCTGGAGTCGCTGGGGGGGTAGGGCGGTGGAGAATCCATCGGCCCGGAGAACGCATTCAAATCCCTACGAGATACTGGTTGACAAACGGTTGACATCCGGTTTACGTTCCAGACATGAGTACCGTGATCGAATCGTTGCCCATCCAGTTTGCCGGCCTCCATGGGGCAGGGCGTATTCCGGCATGGGCGAAAGACTGGAACGTGAGCAGTACTACGCTGAAAGATATCGAATTGACTGAAATCAAACCTGGCATCGTGGTGATCCAATCCCGCGCACCGGCCGACCTTGTGAAGCAACGGCAATACCTGACCTCGTGGAGCAACGCGGCCGCAGCCGCAAACCCCTACGTGGTAGTGGAATTTGCCGAGCCAAAAGGTTGGTCCGCATATGAATTGGCCAAGATATTGAGACTTTTCCCCGGCATCCCGCAGGTCGATTTTGCCAGCGGCACGGCTCAGCTGAAGAAGAGCATCATGAAATCAATGGCCAACTATCTCGTGCATGGCGGCCAGCCGAAGGATTTCATATTCCAGCAAAGGCTGGATGCCGTCAGGACTGCCGCTGAACCGGACCGGTTCGCACGGAAGACGGCAACAGACGCTTTGGGCGAGGCGCAAGAAGTAATCGCCGCGCTTCGTCCACTGCTGGCCTCCAGTGGCCGGCTCTCTGCTCCCAACGTCGCGACGCAATTCGGGTTGAGTACGGCGAGGCTCGGCCAGCTTATCGGCAGTTCCAGGCAGGCCCTGGCGAAAACTCCCGATGCGTCCACGATTCAGGACGGCTTGCGCCCGTTCGAGCGCATCGCCCGACTGCGGGCAGTCCTTTCCGAACCTGATTTTAAGGCGTGGCTGAACCGGCCAAATCAGCACCTGGACGGTGACACACCCATGAAGATCATTGAAGGCGGCCGGGCAGGAGTGGTGGCAGACCTGGCGGAAAGCATGCTGACAGGTACGCCGTCTTAATGGCTTATGGCTACGGGGGACTTGAGGAAACTGCTGGCCACCGCGCCAACGCGGCCTTTTTCCGACCGGCTCGTCCGTTGTATTCCGTTCCTCACCTTTCAATCCGGCTCGCCGCCGAGTTACCTCTTTACATCGGGTTCTGTGAATCGCTGCAACCCAGCGGGCGTAAATACGCTCTATATGTCGGAAAATCGAGATACCGCATATGCCGAATATGCGAGCTACTACACCGACCCCGAGCCGGAGCTGACCTATTACGGAAATTTCCAGACCACTGCGGTGCTTGATTTTGAAGATGCCAATGTGCGCCAGCACTTTGGCATGAATGACGACGATTTCTACAAAGGCTTTCGGTTGGCCACCAGTCCAACGCCGCTGCAGCTCCTGGGCGCAGCAATTGCCGCCCAAACCAAGATCACGGCCATCAGAATTCCCTCCAACGCGATGCACCGCAAAAACGAACATGGATTCAATTTTGCCCTTTTTCGCGATGCCGTTCACGCCCCCGACTCGCTGGCCATTCTCGGCAAGGCTGGCGCAGTTTTGGAAGGATGGCCATGACCGTCCCCGTTGCAATCTGCCATTTCGACGAAACTCAAATTCAAACAAAGGGATTACCAGACCGACGCAGTGAATGGCGTCGTGGATTGCAGGGCTGGGCAGCCTGGAGCAGTTTCGCTTTAATTTGACGCGTTGTAGTTTTTATTTAACTCCGACTCAAAGAATTGGGTGGTCTCCTAACTTGAAATCCCGGGTGGGCCCTCCGGCGTCATCGTCAGCCATGCGTGCACGTTTAGAAGCAACGCAACCACATGAATGAGACAGTAGGGGAAAAGTTTCGCAATTGAACCTGAGACGATGAACTCGATCAAGTAAACCGAAATTATCGCCGCCGCCATCAAAGGGCCGATTTTAATTCGGTTCCAGATAAGTATGCAGCTGGTAGCAAGAAGCAGAATGGATATTAGAGAAAGCACTGCGACGACCCCGGACGTGTCGAAAATCACTATAGCCGATGCCCCTTTTGTAAGGATCAGAATGGCATTCGCGATAATCGCAGTGCTGTGTCTTTTCATTTCCCTCAATTGAGAAAATGCGGACGGAGATTCCGTCTATCCTCGCCCCTTCACCGCCGCATCGTAGATGGTCCGGATGGGGACGCCGGTTTTCTCGCTCAGTGCCTTGCAGGACTCGAATTCCGGGGAGACCTGCACGGTCTCGTTGCCGAGGGCGCCGATTTTTACTGTGACGGGGCCGTATTGGGTTTGTACGGTTTCGAAACTGCGCGCGAGTTTTAGACGCTCTACGCGGTCCATTCGCACGCCGAAGGAGGTGGTCTGGCGGAAGATCAGCTCGGCGACCTTTCCCACGGCGGATTCCTCGCATAGGACCGTGAGTTGCAGGCCCGGGCGGTTCTTCTTCATTTGGATGGGCGTCAGGAATACGTCCAGCGCTCCCTCCTTCAGGAGCTGCTCGGTCACGGCCCCGACGATTTCGGGCGAGAGATCGTCGATATTCGTCTCCACGCGGGTGATGGTGTCCCGCTCGAAAACGTCCCCGGCGCCGGCGGCGTCGCCAAGGACGGCGCGCAGGACATTTGGCCGGCCCGGCGTTACCCGCGTGCCGACGCCGTAGCCGATTTTCTCGACCCGCATTGCGGGCATCGGGCCGAAACTCTCGGCGAACTCCGCGACGATGGCTGCCCCGGTGGGGGTGATGAATTCATACGGCTCGTCAAGGGATGCGAGCGGGATCCCGGCCAGGATCTCCAGCGTGGCCGGGGCGGGCACCGGGAAGCGGCCGTGGGCGGACTCGATCCATCCATGGCCCTCGACCAGCGGGGAGACGACGACCTTATCGACCTTCAGCAGCTCGATCCCGACGCATGCGAGGACGATGTCCGCGATGGAATCGAGCGCGCCGACCTCGTGAAAGGTCACTTCCTCGGGCTTCATCCCGTGGATTTTCCCCTCGGCCCGGGCGATGCGCTCGAAGATGCCGACTGCGTGCTTTTTCACAAAATCGGAGAGATCGCTTTCCTGGATCAGGGTTCGAATTTCCCGGAAGCCGCGCTCGTCTGCATGTTCATCGTGATGATGATGTTCGTGCCCGTGGTCGTGGGATTCGTGAGAATGATGCTCATGCGAGTGCTCCTCGTGGGGATGCTCGTGGGCGCAGTCGTGTTCATGCTCGTGGGACTCATGGGACGAATGGGACTCATGCTCATGCTCGTGCCCGTGGTTGTGGTGGTCGTGATCATGATGGTGATGCTCTTCCTGCGCCTCATCCTGGTCGTGGGTGTGGGTTGCGCCCTCGTGGATGGAGAATTTTACCCCCTCGATGTTCTGGCGGATCTTGCGCTCCCAGTGGGCGTGGAAATCGCCGATCTCCAGCTTGCTGAGCTCCCACTCGAAGGCGGAGGGCTTGATGCCCAGGTCGCAGAGCGCCCCCACGGTCATGTCACCGCTGATACCAGAGAAGCAATCGAGATAGAGAACGCGCATAGGGCTCATTGGTTGCACTCAAACGCGCCGGAGCGCAAGGCGGGAGCGGAGGATTGATTGCCGCCGGGGATAGGAGATGGATAATCGCCCCATTGTGAAAACCCCTTCGACGCGCTTCGCTTGCTCAGGACCGCTGCGCGGCTTTACCCGGGCACACTCCACTTTGTGAAAACTGTTCAGGAAATCATCACCGCGACCCCTTCGACGCGCTTCGCTTGCTCAGGACCGTTGCGCGGCTTTACCCGGGCACACTCCACTTTGTGAAAACTGTTCAGGAAATCATCACAGCCACCACAGGCTACCTGCAAAAGCATGGAATCGAGAGCCCGCGCCTGAATGCGGAGCACCTCCTGGCCCACGTGCTGGGCAAGAAACGGATCGATCTGTACCTGGAATTTGACCGGCCCCTGGGCGACCGGGAGCTGGACCCGATGCGGGAACTGATGAAACGGCGCGCCACGGGAGAGCCGCTCCAGCATCTGCTGGGCACCATTGAGTTCCACGGCCGCAGCTTCCTCTGCGACAAGCGCGCCCTGGTGCCGCGGCACGAGACCGAGCACCTGGTGGAACTGATCGCCGCGCTGCCGGATAAACCGGCCAGCGTCCTGGACGTGGGGACTGGCAGCGGGGTCATCGCCCTTACCCTGGCGCTCGAGTGGCCGGAGGCCGATGTGGACGCCATCGATATCTCCCCCGGCGCCCTCGCGCTGGCCGCGGAAAACGCCGTCCGGCTCGGCCTTGCGGACCGGGTCCGGTTCATCCAGAGCGATCTTTTTTCCGCGGTGCCCGGGCAGTATGCGCTCATTGCCGCGAATCTCCCCTACATCCCGGCAGGCGAGATCCAGACGCTCTCCCGCGAGGTCCAGGCCGACCCGGTTTCCGCGCTCGATGGCGGGGCGGACGGGGTGGACATCATCCGCGTTTTCCTCGACCAGGCCCGCAGCCATCTTACGCCCGGGGGGGTGGTTGCCCTTGAGATTGGGGCTGGACAGGCGGATTTGCTCGTGGAGCATCTGCGCCTCCTCGGATATAAAGACGTCCGGGTCACCGCCGATTACGCCGGCATCAATCGATTCCTATTCGCAACCCATGGATAAAATTCTAGTGCACGGCGGCCGGAAACTCTCCGGTACAGTCAATATCTCGGGCTCCAAGAACTCCGCTCTGCCCATCCTCGCGGCCACATTGCTGACGAAGGAGGAATGCGTGATTCATCACGTGCCGGATCTCTCGGACGTGCATTTCATGCTGCAAATCCTCGATCACCTGGGCGCCCAGGTGGAGCGCGCGAGCGGCACGGTGACGGTGAAGGCCGAAAAGGTGACCACGGAGGCCCCGTATGATGTCGTCCGGAAGATGCGCGCATCGGTCTGCGTCCTCGGCCCGCTGCTGGGCCGCGAGCGGCAGGCGACGGTATCGCTGCCGGGCGGCTGCGTTATCGGCGACCGGCCGATCGATTTGCACCTGCGCGGGTTCGAGGCGCTCGGAGCCGCGGTGCGGGTGGTGGGCGGCGATGTGAGAGTGCTCGCCCCGCACCTGAGGGGCGCGGTCATCCCAATGACGGGAAAATTCGGCTCGACGGTCCTTGGCACCGATAACGTCATGATGGCTGCGGTCCTTGCCGAGGGGACCACCGTCATTGACGGGGCAGCGGAGGAGCCGGAGGTGGTCGATCTCGCGAATTTCCTCAACAAAATGGGCGCGAAAATCGAGGGCGCAGGCACCCGCCGGATCATCATCGAGGGGGTCGCCGAACTTCACGGGGCGGAGCACGAAGTCATCCCGGACCGGATCGAGGCCGGGACCTTCATGGTGGCCGCCGCCATTAGCGGGACAAAGGTCAAGCTGCGGCGCATCCAGCCGTCGCACCTCACGACGGTTACCCAGGCGCTGGAGCGAGCCGGTTACCACATCGAAGAGGCCGAAAGCACCCTCACCGTCAATGGCAATGGGGAGCCGAAATCGCTGGAGCTGTTTACCGAGACCTACCCCGGTTTCCCCACCGATATGCAGGCCCAGATGTGCGCCCTGCTCGCGCGCGGCAAGGGGATCAGCACCGTCACGGAGAATATCTTCCCGCAGCGTTTCATGCATGTGTCGGAGCTCAAGCGCATGGGAGCAAATATCGTCCTCGAGAACGGCACGGCCATCATCAACGGCGTCGAGAGCCTGAGCGGCGCCCCGGTCATGGCGAGCGATCTCCGCGCCTCCGCTGCGCTCGTCCTCGCCGGGCTACAGGCTGAGGGAATCACGGAGGTCAACCGCGTCTACCATATCGACCGCGGGTACGAGATGATTGACGAGAAGCTGAATGGGCTGGGGGCTGAGATCGAGCGCGTGAAGGTGAAGTAACGCGGAGGTTTTAGCTTCATGCGCCTGAGGACGCATCCGTCCTTTGGCGGAGATTACCGCAGATTATTTTGGGGGAAGAGCTGCGGATTTTCCCATAACGCTTGGGGGGAGTGATCGCGCGGTCTGCCATTCCGCAATCCGCAAGCGGTCCCGCTATGCCAGCAACTGTGCCTTGTCGATGCCGTGGAGCTCGTAGAGGCGCAGGATGGCGTCCTCGATGAGGTTGTTCGGGCAACTGGCGCCGGCGGTGATGCCGATGGTGACGGGGCGTTTCGGGAGCCAGCTCTCGGTGGTGATCTCCTGCTTCTCGTGCAGGTCGTAGTGGGTGATCCGGTCGCGGGATTCCAGGCGGCTTGCGTTGCGGATGAAATAGGTCGGCAGCTTCTGCTCGCCCATCTCGGCGAGGTGGGAGGTGTTTGAGGAATTGTAGCCGCCTACGACGATGAGGAGGTCCATCGGCTCGTCGAGCATCACGCGGAGGGCGTCCTGGCGCTCCTGGGTGGCACCGCAGATGGTATCGAAGAAACGGTAATTCTGCTCGGCCTTCCCCCCGTCGCGGTCGCGGATGGCGGCCATGATGCGGCGTTGCACCTCCTCAGTCTCGCCGCGCATCATGGTGGTTTGATTGGCCACGCCGACGCGATTGAGGTGGATATCCGGGTCGAAACCGTCGCTGTAGGCGCCGAGGAATCGCTCGAGAAACTCCTGCTTATTGCCGCCGTGGCGGATGTAGTCGCAGACGTAATCGGTATCCTCCAGGGTGAGGACGACGAGGTAATGGCCCTTGCCGTTGCTCATGGCGCGGGAGGCGGTGGCCTTGGTCTCCTCGTGCGAGGCCTTGCCGTGGATGATGGAGGTCATGTCGTCCTGGGCGTTCTGGCGGACGCGTTTCCAGACGCTCATGACGTCGCCGCAGGTGGTATCGACAATGTTCGAGCCGATCTCCTTGATCCGCGCGAGCGTGGTCACATCCGTGCCGAAGGCCGGGACGATGACGACATCCGAGGAATCGAGATCGTCGACATGGGCCTCGGCGTTCTGGCCGATGAGGTTCTTGATGCCGAGGGCGCGAATCTGCTCGTTGACCTCGGGGTTGTGGATGATCTCGCCGAGGATGAAGAGGCGGCGGTCGGTGAAGACCTTGGCGGCGGCGTAGGCGAGATCGATGGCGCGCTCGACGCCGTAGCAAAAGCCGAACTGCTTGGCGAGCTTCACCTTTACGTCACCCTTGAGCAGCGTGCCGCCGGCGCCACGGAGCTTCTCGACGACCTCGCTGCGGTAATGGGACTCCACCTGGGCCTGGACGGCGGCCATCACCGCCGGGGTGCGGAGGTTGACGCGTGGGATCTTGGGAAGCGTGGCCGTTTCTTCGGGCATGAGAGGAGCCTACAGGGAAAACACGGGGCAGGCAATGGCGTTGCTGCCACCCGGATGGGACCCAAGGGGCCTATTGCCCGGCGGCGCGGTTGCCTACTGCTGGATCAGCAGATTGCCGGAGGGCTTCTGGAAGGGGCCGTCGCTGATCATGTATGAGGGGGCGGGATCCGGATCGCGGTAATCGCTGGGGCGCTGGACGTTCTGGCCGACGGTGGAGTCCAGGGGCTGGGTCTCGGCGATATCGACCGGGGTGCCCTCATGCACGAGCTCGTAAAACCGGGGGGCAACCTGCTTGTCCAGGCGGATGCAGCCGTGGGTGCGCGGCACGGGCCAGACGTAACCCTGGTGGAAGCCGTACCCGGGCTCGAACCCGCACCAGAAGGGCATCGGGTAGCCGACATAGCTGCCGGTGCACTGGCCGGCATCGCACGCGGTCACCATGCCGCCACTGACGGAGAAGCCGTAGGAGCCGGAGCGCTTGTCGGGGATTTTCTCCTCGATATTGAAGTGGCCGCTCGGGGTCGGCTTGTCCGGCAGGCCCACATTGCACGCGGCGGCCATCAGGCAGCGGTCACCTTCCATGACATACACCTGCTGTTTGGACTTGGAGACGTAGACGCGGACGGCGTCGGGATTGTGGGGCGCGTAGGCGACGACATGGTAGGCGCCGCCGAGGCCGCCGGTGACGCAACCGGTGATGAAGATGGGAGCGATGGCCGAAAGGGCGAGAAGGATGATGCGTTTCATAGATGAGAGTGAGAGAGAAAAAGTCGGAGGATCACGACAAAACCATGCCAGCCCCGAATGTCAACGCCGGACCGCGCCGCTCTCCTCGGAGAGCGCCTTGAGCAGGCGCTCGAATTTCCCCGACTCGTGCGAGTAATAGGGGTACCGGTGCGTCGCGCCCTTTGGCCGGAAGCGCCAGTGCTTGTACATCCACATCCAGAGCTCCGGCTTCGCGCGGATGATTTTTTCCAGATGGTTCCATGCGATCTGCGCGATCTCCTGGCCGGTGGCGCCCTCCGGGTACTCCAGCGGCGGATGAATGGTGACGCGGCAGCGGCCATCGGGCAACGGGTCGCTGGTCATCGGGATGAGGCATGCGCCGGCGCGCAGGGCGAGGATTGCGTGCAGGTAGGTGGCGCACATTTTCATGCCGAAGGTGTCGATGACTGTCGCGGCCTGGGAGGGGGGGAGATTGAGATCGATGAGAAGGCCGACCATTTCGCCCTTCATCAGCCGGCGCAGCATGCGGAGCATCGACATGTCCTGGGTGATGATCTCCTGCCCGGTGCAGCTCCGGAGCTCGGTAAAGCATTTGTCGAGCAGCGGATTCTTGAAAGCCTGCGTGAGGACGCAGCCCCTGTAGCCATTGAGTCCGTTGACGATGCTGGCCCATTCCACGCCCGAGTGATGCGCGCAGAGGACGACGGTGGGCTTGCCCAGGTGCGCGTCGAAATGCTCCAGGCCGGTGATCTCCACGTACTGCGCGCCGCCCGGCCGGGCGATGCGCGGCGCCCAGAAGAGATCCAGCATGGAGCGGGCAAAGTATTGGTAGGACTCGCGCCCGATGCGCAACTGATCCTGCTTTGAGTATTCGTCGCCCAGGGCGGCCTCGATGTTGGCCAGGGTGACCCTGCGCCCGTGGTCGTCGATGGCGAATGCAACGGACCCCACCCACCGCGAGAGCCTGGCCACCATCCGGCGGGAGAGCCGTGGGATGATGGCCATGAGCATCTTCACGCCCAGCCACTCCAGGCGATAACGGATTTGTTTCCACTGCATTCCCGCAAGTAAACCACCCCGGAGCGGGGTGGGAAAATGGAAATCGCAAGGCCAGCCCGGACGCAGAGGACTTACGGTTAGCCGCGTTTGAGGCGTCGGCGAATCCAAGTGGGATTACGGCGGCAATCGATGACAGCGGTAACGAGAATGATTTCGTTCTCTACCCGGTAGTAGATCGCGAAAGGAAACCGGCTGGCGATACATCGATGAGAGCCATAAACGACTCGGTGACTGCCAGCATACAGGAGAAGGGAATCGATGTCGGCGAAGAGGGAATCCAGGAAGTAGGAGCCGAGTCCTGGAGATTGTTCCTCATAGAAGTGGAAACCGGTAATCAGATCGTCCTTGGCGTCGTCAAGGAACTCGATCCTCATGACACCCGTCTGCGGATTTCGGCCTTGGCCTGCTCCCAATCCGAAAAGCGTGCTTCACCGGAGGCAATACGCTGCTCGCGGTCCTCCAGCACTTCGCGGTGCCATTCCGGAGATTCCACCGCATCGGCATTACGGCTCAAGTCCTCCCAGAGCGCTTCCATGAGTTGAAGCTTTTCCGAAACAGTCATGTCGCTCAATGGCAAAGTCACGGGCATGGAGCAAGGATAGCGAGAACTGAACTAAATGCAAAGCGCGGCTTTCAGGTCCGGGAGTCACCGGCGTATATTGGCCACGGTCGCCAAATCCTCATTTTCGGATTTCGAATTTCCGGGCATGCCCTGATACTGCTCTTCCCATGAACCGGCGGAAGCTTCTCCCGATCCTGCGGCACATTGTCTCCCGGCCCACCGCCCCGTTCCATGAGCACGCGGTCGCGGAGGCGATCCTCGGTTTCCTCAAGGAGCTGCCGCATGTGAAGGTGCGCTCCGACAAGTACGGCAGCCTCGTGGCGACCTATGAGCGGGCCGATCCGCGCAAGCGCTCCAGCGCGCCGCAATTCGCCTTCGCGGCGCACATGGATCATCCCGGCTGGGTGCGGGTCCATGAGCAGGAGCTGGGGCCGGCGGTGAAATTCCCGGAGGCGAAGCATCCGCTGCAATTTCTCGGCTGGGTGCCGGAGCCTTACCTGAAGGACCCGGCGGTACGGGTGTACGGGCGGTTCGCGATGTGGGACCTGCCGGAATTCCAGCTCAAGGAGGGGTTGATCCACGCCCGGGCGTGCGACGATCTCATCGGCTGCGCGGTGATCGTGGCGATGTTCATGGAGCTGGAGGAATCGGGCGCGGAATGCACCTGCATGGGGCTGTTTACGAGGGCCGAGGAGGTGGGGCTCGTGGGCGCGATGAAACTCGCGGGCTCTGGGTTGATCCCGGAGGAGATCACCATAGTGTCGCTGGAAACCAGCGCGGAGCGGCCGCCGGCGAAAATGGGCGACGGGCCGATCCTGCGGGTAGGCGACAAGAGCAGCATCTTCGATCCCGCCGCGACGGCCGCGCTGGGGCAAATCGCCGCCGAGGCGCACATCCCGGTCCAGCGGTGCCTGATGCCGGGCGGCACGTGTGAGGCGACGGCCTACCAGGTGGCTGGGTATCGGGCCGCGGCGCTTTGCGTGGCGCTGGGCAATTATCACAATTGCGGGCCGGAGAACAAAATCGCGGCGGAATATGTCTCCTTCGCGGATGTGCAGGGATTGGTGAGGCTTTGCACCCGGATCGCGGCCAGCCATGAGAAGAAGAACTTTGCAGTCAAGCAATTGAAGAAACGGCTGAAGGCGAATGCGGAGAAATATAGGCAGATGCTGAAGCCGAAGCTGTAGGTCACTCACTCTTTCCCAGGCGCAGGATGCGCTCGACGTATTTCGCCAGCATGTCGAACTCCAGGTTGACTGGAGTTCCCGCACTGGCGGCACTCAGATTGGTGGCCGCGCGCGTGTGGGGGATGATCCAGATGGTGAAGCTCTCCTCTTTCAGCTCGGCAACCGTCAGCGAGATGCCGTCGACGGCGATGGAGCCTTTCTCCACGACGTATTGTACAAAGGTGTTCGGCAGACCGATCTCCAAGCGGTAATCATCACCTACGGGCTCCCACGCGAGGACGGGCGCGACGCAATCGACGTGGCCTTGCACGAAGTGTCCTCCGAGCCGGCCATTGGCCGGCAGCGCCCGCTCCAGGTTCACGGGGGCGCCAGGGTGCAACTGCCCGAGATTGGTCCGGCGAAGCGTCTCGTCCAGGAGGTCAAATTCCAGCCGGCCATCCGCAGGCTGCGCGGCCAGCGTGAGGCAGCAGCCGTTGACGGCGATGCTCTCTCCCGGCTGCGCATCGGCTGTCAACGGGCCAGCCTTCAGCACGAGGCGCGAAGCCCCCTGCCGGCGGTGAAATGCCTCGACGACCCCGGTTTCCTCGACCAATCCGGTAAACATGCCGCCACTCTCCACCAATCTGCAGGGGGAACGCACTTCAAAAACCGTTCCCCAAAACCATAACCAGAATGTCTCACACGGAGGGGGAAATCATTGCAGGGCATTCGAGCACTGTGCAGTGGGCGGAAGCCATTGGCTCGCGGGCCGGGGGTTGCTCCCGCCCCCTCAGGGCGGTCTCCATTGGGCCGGGAACCCAGGGCAGCGCTCGTTCCTCGCGCAGCCCTGGGCTTCCATGCTGCACGCCGTTGGCGTGCCCGGGTTTCCTGCCCGTAACGAGCATTGCAAAATGGAAATGAGTGGGAGATTGTTCCGGTCCCTTAATCAGTAGTTCTTATGGAAAAAGTGATCATCGTCGGCACTGGGTGCGCGGGACTGACCGCGGCCATTTACGCCGGGCGCGCCAGTTTTGAGCCTCTCGTCCTGGAGGGGCGGGAGCCGGGCGGGCAGCTCTCGACCACCACGCTGGTGGAGAATTTTCCCGGGTTTGTCGACGGGATCGACGGGCCGATGCTGATCATGAATATGAAATCGCAGGCCCAGCGATTCGGGGCGCGGTTCCAATACTCCACGGTCACCGCTTTTGAGCCGAAGGGCGATCACGTGAGCTTGCAGCTCGACGGCGCGGAATGGGTCGATACTCGCACCCTCATCGTCGCGAGCGGCGCCTCGGCGCGCTGGCTGGGGATCGAGGGGGAGCGGGAACTGGTCGGCCATGGGCTTACTTCCTGCGCGACGTGCGACGGGGCGTTTTACCGGAATGTCCCGGTGGCGGTGGTGGGCGGCGGCGATTCCGCGTGCGAGGAGGCGAGTTTTTTGACGCGGTTTGCGTCGAAGGTTTACCTCATCCACCGGCGCGACAAGCTGCGGGCCTCGAAGATCATGGCCGACCGCGCGCTTTCCAATCCCAAGATCGAGCCGGTCTGGAACAGCTCCATCAGCGGCTACCTGAAGGACGACCAGGGCGAGGTTCGCGCGGTCACTCTCGCCGATCATGCGGCAGGCACGAGTGGCGAGCTGGAGGTCAAGTGCGTCTTTGTCGCCATCGGCCATACGCCGAATACGGCCCCCTTCCGCGGGAAGCTGGACATGGACGCGGACGGGTATCTGCTGCAAAAGAACGGGACGCATACCAATGTGCCGGGCGTCTTCGCGGCGGGGGATGTGGCGGACCGCACCTACAAGCAGGCGGTCACAGCGGCGGGGCAGGGTTGCGCGGCGGCGCTGGATGCGGAGAAGTATTTGTCCCATTTTGAATAGGTGAGCGCTTCTCTGATGCGCTGCCAATCGGGGATGGGGAGAGGACCACGATGCGCACCCCCGCATGGCTCACCGAGCCATCACTACAAGGATGGGGCTGCGGCATGAAGGTTTGCGATCTCACGCAGTTTTACTCGCCGGTGAGCGGGGGGGTGAAACGGTACTTGCAGGAGAAGGTGGCGTATCTGCATGCCCATACGACGGAGGACCGGCACATCCTGATCATCCCGGGACCGGCGGATGAGATGCGGGAGGAAGGGCGGTCGCGGGTTTATACGATCCGATCGCCGCTGGTCTCGCGCACCTCGCGCTATCGCGCGCTGCTGCGGCTGGAGGCGGTGGAACGCATCCTGGAGCGGGAAAAGCCGGATGTGATCGAATCGGGCGATCCGTACCAGGTGGCGTGGAAGGCGGTGGCATCCGGTGAGGCGCTGGGGATACCGGTGATCGGCTTTTACCATTCACACTTCCCGGAGGCGTATTTCCGCAGTGTGGGGAAATTCTTTGGGCCGACGGCGACGGAATTCGTCATGGACCTGAGCCGCCGGTACGTCCGGAACCTGTACAACCGCTTCCAGCGGACGCTGGTGCCATCGCCGGCGCTCGGCGCGCTGCTGCAGGATTGGGGAGTGGAGAACGTCGAGAACATCGACCTTGGCGTCAATACGGCCATCTTCAAGCCCGAGCCCGACGATACCGCGGCGACCCGGCGGGAACTGGTCATCCCGGATGGGCGGGTGCTGCTGCTTTACGTAGGGCGGCTGGCGGCGGAAAAGAATACGCGCATCCTCTTCGAGGCGTTCGAGTTGCTCAACCGCGAGCATCCAAATCGCTTTCACTTGATGGCGATCGGCGATGGGAACCAGCGCGGTTATCTCCAGGAGTTGAAAGCTGCGACCGATGCCGTCACATGGCTCCCGTATTGCGCGGATATGGCGCAGCTCGCCCGTTATTACCGGGCGGCGGATCTCTTCGTGCATCCGGGGGTGCAGGAGACCTTCGGGCTGGTGGCGCTGGAGAGCCAGGCGTGCGGGACGCCGGTGGTGGGCATCGCGGGGAGCTACATGGATCGCATCATCTTCAACTCCCAGCACGATTGGGCGCGCGAGAATTCCGCGCCGGCGCTGGCGCAAGCGATCCGCGAGTCGAGCGACGCCAATCTCGCCACCACGGGCGATGCGACCAGCCGCACCGTGCGCTCGCTTTACTCATGGACGACGGTTTTCGACCGGTTGTTTGCAATTTACCGCAAGGTCGTGGAAGACTACCGGACCTGAGCCCATGGCCGGACCGAAAAATTTCCTGATTCGAAAGTTTAGCCCTGATGATCGCGAGATCGTCCGGAAGCTCTGCTGCGACACCGGGTTTCTCGGCAATCCGATCGACCCGGTGTTCGAGGATCGCCGGCTTTTCGCGGATTTCCTGACCGGATATTATACCGATTGGGAGCCGGAGTCGGCGTTCGTGATCGAGGTGGATGGGCAGGTGAAGGGTTACCTGCTAGGCTCGCGGCAGCCATTCAGGCAGCAGCTCTACAGCATTTACCAGAATGCGGCGCTCTTCCTGCGCGGCATCTGGCATTACAAGGGGTACAACAAGGCGTCGCGGAAGTTTGTCCACTGGATCCTGCTCAGTGGCTGGCGCGAGGTCCCGGCGGCGCCGCGGCGCACGGCGCACTTTCACATCAACCTGCTGGCGGAGGCGCGCAATGTGCCCACGACGCGAGCGCTGATGGACGCCTACCTGGCCTACCTCGCCGAGCATGGCGAGAAGCGGGTGTACGGCCAGATGGTCGTCTTTGAGAGCCGGCGCGGGGCGAAAATGTTCGAGCGCTACGGCTTCCGCGTGATCAACCGCGCGGAGATATCCAAGTACCGCCAGTTCCATCCCGAGCCTGTCTACCTCTGCACCGTCATCAAGGACCTTGAGGAAAACAGCCAGCTCTACTCGAAGGAGCAGGACGTGGAGGAAGAGACCGCGGGAGCGAAGTAGGGCGGCCGATTAGAGCAGTCCGTTGCGCTTGAGAACGAAGGAGATGGTGCGGATGAGTTCCTCGTCGCTCATCGGCTTTTTGAGCACCACGCCGTCGGGCAGGCTGGCGAGGAATTTTGCAACCTCGGGCTTGTCCGGGTAGCCGGTGATGAAGATGAAACGATTGCAGAGCTCCGGCTTCGTCCGCTGGACGGCATAGTAAAACATATCGCCGGGCATGTGAGGCATCATCATGTCGCACATGACGATATCGAAATCGAAGCGCATGATCTCCCGCACCCCCTCGACGCCATTGCCCACGGTGGTGACGACGAAATTATGGGACTCGAGCAAATGCTTGAGCGTAAAGGCCAGGTCGATGTCATCATCGAGCAAGAGGATGCTCTTGATGTCGTGGCTGGTTTCGGTTTGGGAAGGGGCTTCTTGGGGAGCGGCCATCCGGGGAAAGTAGCAACGAAGCGGAAAAGCGCCAGTTTGAATCTTTGCCCGAGTATTTCACCGATGGTATCATTTCCAGATGTACAGGGCCATCCTCATGGGATTGCTGGCCTGCATGCCGCTTTTTGCATGCGCCAGCCAGGGAACACCGTCCTCCGCGGACCTCGACGCCGCGTGGGATTATTCGGTCGAACACAACGGCTACTCGCTGATGGTCATCCAGGATGGCCGGGTGCGGATGGAGCGCTATGCCCAGGGCGACGGCCCCGGGACGCGGCATAAGATTTACAGCGGAACCAAGGGCCTCTGGTGCGTGGCCGCCGTTGCCGCCCAGGCCGATGGCCTGCTGGATCTGGACGAGCCCGCGGCCAGGACCATCACCGAATGGCGCGGGGTGCCGGGGCGCGACCGGATCACGATCCGCGAGTTGCTCAATTTCACCGCCGGCCTGGATCCCGGCTTCCACCTGCACTCCGATGAGGTGCCAGATCGCGACCGCTACGCCGTCGCGCTGCCAGAGGTCGCGCCGCCGGGCGGTTCTTTCATCTACGGCCCGGGCCAGATCCAGGTCTTTTGCGAAATCCTCCGGCGCAAACTCGCGCGCTACGGTGGCGGGGAAAGCCCGTGGCATTACCTGCAGCGGCGCGTGCTCGATCCGATCGGGATCGGCGACGTCCCGCACAAGGTCGATGCTGTCGGGATTCCGCTCTGCGCCGCCGGCGTACAGATGACGTCGCGTGAGTGGGGGCGATTCGGCCGGTTTCTCCTCAGCGGCGGCAGCGGTGTGCTGCCGCCGGGAGAGCTCTCCAATTGCCTGCGAGGCAGCGCGCGGAACCCGGCGTTCGGGATGGGCTTCTGGCTCAACCGCGAGGCGCCGGAGGCCAGCGCAGTGAACGTGGAGGACAACCTGGAACCGCAATGGTGGCGGGAAGAGTGGAGCGATCCGTGCATTTGCCAGGAGGCGCCGCGGGACTTATTCGTATCGCTGGGGTCCGAGGGGCAGCGGCTGTATGTGATCCCGTCGCTGGATATGGTGGTGGTGCGGCTATCCGGGGACTCGCATTTCTCGGATGAGGAGTTTTTGCGGCTGCTGCTGGGGAGATAGGACCTATGGGACCTCTATGACCTATCGCTGCGTGGAATGCGGAAACATGCTCCCAAGGGTAATGGGAAAATCCGCGGCCAGGGGCCCGATTACCGGTGACGGGCTACGATGAGCGCGCTCTTCTTCGGGTCCCAACCGCGGTAGCCGATGCCGAATGGCAGCGCCTGGGGCGCGCTTTGGGCAAAGGCATTGGCAAGGTCGGGCTGGAAGAATTGCTTAAAGATATCAATCGGCGCCTGATAGTTGCCATAGAGGCGCACCTGCCACATGGCGGGGTTGAACATGTGATAAGGGATGCCGCTGTCGTCCTCGACGATAAGATCGCTCTGGGCGAGGAGGAAGTTGGAGATGCTCGAGAAGCTCGGCTCCGGGGGGAGATAGGAGGCGCTCTTGAGCAGGCTGTCGCCGCGGCCGAGCTTGCGGCAGAAGTCGAAAAGGCCGCTATGCTCCACGGAGCCATTCTCGAGATCGACCGAGAGGTAATAGAGCGTGCCGCCATTGAAATCGATCCGCACCCCGTGCGGCTGGATGGGCGTGATGTTCGTTATGGTCCGTTCCGACCGCGCGAGGAAGACCATCAGGACAGGGATGGTGCCGTTGATCTGCGCGGCGCTGAAATCCTCGCGCATCTGCTTCGTCTGGAAGAAGGAGTAATTGAGCACGGAATTGAGTGAGCCCTCCACGCGGTAAAGCGCGTCGCCGAGCGCGAGCTTCGTCACATCCGGCACGCTGCCCACGGGCTCGATACCGACGAGGACGTAGTTCTTCGCCTCCGGGAAGAAAGCGTCGGCGTAGAGGAAATCCGGACCGCTGAACATGTAGAAGACGTTGTCGTCGCGCCGGTGGAGATTTTCCGCCGTCCACTCGCGCACCTTGGAGAGCTGGCGCATATCGAGTTTCGTCCATGCGCTGTCGAAGTACCCCTGGTGCTGTTTCCACGCGGGGTCCTGCATCAGGGGAGCGAGCGGCGAGTGGGCATCGACCGGCATGCCGGCGAGGAAGCGGGCGGTATCGTTGAGAGTGGCCGCGGGGGTGGCCGCGGCGCGCGCCAGCGGCGCAAGCAGGAGCGCGGCGGCGAGGATGAGGATGGATTTCATGGGTGTTCGGGAGCGGGCTTTGCCCGTCCGGACACAAAGTAAACGATCAAACCTGCCAAAACGGTTGCGAATCCCTCCATCGATTGCCTGGGCATGCTCTCGACCGTGTAGTAAATCATAAACGCGCTCACGCCAAGAAAGAGCACCGGCGTCAGCGGATAACCCCAGGTCCGATATGGCCGCTCCAATTTTGGCTCGCGGATGCGCAGGACGATCACCCCCAGAACCGTGAGCCCGGAGAAAAGGATCAGGGCCATCTGAATTAAAACCAACACCTGCTCGAATGTGCCGGTCAGCAGGAGGACCGTGGCAATCAGCGCCTGCAATACAATTGCGACGCGGGGGATTCCACTTTTGGTCTGGATCGCGAGGAGCGCGAGCCCTGGCAAATCCTCGCCCATCGCCACCGTTACGCGCGGCCCCACCCAGACCATGGAGGAGACGGAGGAAATCAACCCGAGGCAGATCAATGCAGCCACCACGGCGCCGCCGGTGGCGCCGAAGATTTGACGGCCGGAGATGAGACCCACCTCCAACTGCCCTGCCAGCGCGTGCATGGGGGTGGTGCGGAGGAAGGCCCAGTTCAGCCCCATATAAAGCGCAACCACCAGCAGCGTCCCGAGGAAGACCGAGCGCGGCACATTGCGCACGGGGTCGTGGATCTCGTTCACGATATAGGTCGAGGCATTCCAGCCGGAGTAGGAGTACATCACGTACACGAGCGAAATCGCGAACGCGGGTCCGGTTGCCAGCCGCCAGTCATGCACCCCCGGCATCAGCGAAAAACCGGGCGTGGCCTTGACCACGAACCCGGCCACGATCAACGCCAGAATCAGCGCCACCTTCAGGAAGGTGAACCAATTCTGGAATGCGCTCCCGCCCTTTTGCCCCATGAAATGGATCGCCGAGGTCCCCCAAACCAGCGTCAGCGACATCGCCAGCGGCGAGATGCCGGGGAAAACCCCCTTCGCATAGGTCCCGAAGGCCATCGCCGCGAGGGCGATGGGCGCCGCGAACCCGACCGTCGCCGAGGTCCAGCCGGACAGAAAACCGAGGGCCGGATGATAAATCCGGGAGAGGAAATGATACTCCCCGCCCGAGCGCGGCAGGGCCGCCGCCAGCTCCGCATAGGAGAGCGCCCCGCAGAGCGCCAGCACGCCGCCCAGAGCCCATAGACCCAGGATTACGAATCCCGAGGGCAGATCGGTCACTTGAAACCCGAGGCTCGTGAAGACACCGGTACCCACCATATTGGCGACGACGAGGCACGTCGCCGTGGTGAGCGTGACGGTGGGGATCACGCGCCGGCTTGGAATTGGAATGGTCACAACAGGTTCGGTAGTTTTCGGCCTGTCGGGCCAGGAGGGGATGACAGCCGGACTCATGGATTTGCCGCAAGCATGAATCGGCGGCGAGCGAAAATATGCGTACCGATGCGAAAGGTGGGGATTTGTTTCATCCGATAGATTGACGCTGATGGGCGTGGAATATTCGGGAGAAGCAGATTCCGAACCTTTCCGACCCCTTCGTTACCAGGCGGCAACAATCGCAGCCTCACCGGACTTGAGCTGAGGCAGGGCGGCCAGAATCTTCACCCAGCCGTAGCGAGCATCCGCTTTGTCGCCTCGTCCAGGAATGCAATCACCTGTTCCCGTTTGACCGTTGGAAATCCATCGAGGAAAACGTCAATGGAATCGCCACCTTCGATGTAATCGAGGAGAGTCTGGACCGGGACGCGGGTCCCGGCGAAAACGGGAGTGCCGCTCATCACCTCAGGATCACAACTGATGATCTTCTTCCGCATGGCGCAGTATCGCCCGCCTCCGGAAAAACTCAAGCTTCGCCGACCGTATCCCCCACGAAAACATTTGACGCCGCGCCGTGCGGAGGCAGTGTCATCCGGTGAAGATTCGCCTCCTGTTTTTCCTGCTGATCTTTGTCGCCCTCCCGGCCTTCGCGACCAGCCTTCCCTTTGATACGGTCTTCATCGGACGCGACCGCTTTGAGCGGCTGGTGCAGATGGCGGATGAGGCGAACTGGAAGGCGCTGCCGATCGGCGAGCGGGAGTGCACCATCGGCCGGGCGCTGGTGGGGACGCCGTACCGGTCGTTCACGCTGGAGATCGACGACCATATCGAGGCGCCCTCGGTCAATTTCTACGGGTTCGATTGCTGGACCTTCTTTGAGACCTCGCTCGCCTTTGCGCGGATGCTGAATGAGCCGCGCAATGAATGGACGCCGGCGGCGCTGCTGCACTTCATCGAGCTGGACCGCTACCGCAACGGACATTGCACCGGCCAGTATCTCTCCCGGCTCCATTACCTTGAGGACTGGCTGTACGACAACGACCGGCGCGGCCTCGTCCGGAACATGACGAAATCGCTCGGCGGCATTCGGGTCGCACACGAGGCCACGGAGATGAGCGCGGGATGGCGGGAGTACCGTTACCTGCGGAACAATCCCGACCTGCTGGAGCCGCTGCGCGAGATGGAGGATCGGGTGACCGCGCAGCCGCTTTATGAAATCCCGAAGAGCCGCGTGCCGGCGATCGAGGCGAAGCTGCAGGATGGCGATATCATCGGCATCACCTGCCGCGATGACAACGGGCTGATCTCCACCGCCCATGTCGGGATGGCCTACCGCGATGAAGCGGGGGTGCTGCATTTCATGCACGCGTCCTCGCCACACAATTACGATCACGTCGTGATCGACGACCGGCTCTCCAATTACCTGTACCGCTACCGGAGCGACGTCGGGATCATCGTAGGCCGGCCGGAGATTTAATCCCCGTGGCCGCTGACGTAAAGAAGCCGGATCATCCAGAAATCCCGCAATCGCACGCGGAGGAGATTGCGAATGCGGTGAGCCATGGCGTGGGGCTGGGCGCGTTGCTGGCGGGTACGCCCTTCCTGCTGATGGCAGCGTGGCCTCACGGGGCTGCGATGACGCTGGGCGCGGCACTTTTTGCGGGGTCAGCGATGTTCCTCTACTTCGCGTCGATGCTCTATCACGCGTTACCGGTGGGGCGGAAGCCGTTCTTCCGGATGGTGGATCATGTGGCGATCTACTTCCTGATCGCGGGGACCTACTCGCCCTTCGCGCTGGGGCCGTTGCGGGGTCGGTTCGGGTGGACGGTGTTTGGAGTCGCATGGGGGCTGGCGCTGATCGGGATGATGTTCAAGGTGTGCGCGCGGTTCCGCTTCCCGTATGTCTCGACGGCGATGTACATCGCGATGGGGTGGCTGGCGGTGTTCCTAATCAAGCCGCTGACCGCACATCTCTCCGGATGGGGGCTGGCATGGATGGTGGCCGGCGGCGTGGCGTACACGGCAGGGACGCTGTTTTACCACCGGGAGAGCATGAAATATTCGCACCTGATCTGGCATCTCTTTGTCATTACCGGGACGGCGTGCCATTTCATTGCGGTGCTGCGGTACGCGATTTGAACGGGGGGCGGACAGGCGTTATCCTGTAGTTGGAAATCGATGAACGATAGGGAACCCAAAGTCCTCCTGATCCAGGAACCGGTGATCATCAGGGTGCTCGCCGCGCAACTGGAGATCAGGCCGCCGCAAATCCTGAAGGAACTTATGGAACGGGATATGTTCACGACCATCGACGCCACGATTCCTCGCGCAGTGGCAGAGTCGATCCTCAAGGCGCACGGAGTGAAATATTCATTCATCGCCGATTGATTTTCCCGCCCCCGGGCTCATACGGAGTGCAATTCCGGGCGATTCCTGACAGAGTGGCGCATGCGGAAGTTTTTCGTCTTCCTCGCCCTCCTGGCGATTGCGGGCTACCTGTACACGCATCAGGACCTATGGAACTCGTTCACGAATTCCGTAGGCAAAACGTTGAATTTGCCGACGAATCCGCTGGAGGGTCCTTACGCAGTGCAGATGTGGGGCACTGATTCTAAAAATGGGACTCTTCGGCAGGTGATCGTCGTGAATGGCGAGCGCTGGCGGATCGAAATGCGGCAGGCGAATTCGCCGAAGACCATCGTGGTCGTGAGCGATGGCACGCAGGTGGTCTCGAACCAGCGCCCGGGCTTCCCCGGGGACCGCCTCGATCCGCGCCCGATGCTGACCAAAGTCTTCACTTCGGCCGCAGAGTTCACCGCCGCGGCTGAAAAGCTCCCCTCCATGGAGACAGTACTCTGCGACGGTCATACCTGCTGGGCGGGGAGCACGAACATTGGGAGCGCCTCGGGAAGGATATGGGTGGATGTCAGCACCGGTTTTCCCGTTCGCCTGGGCGGCTCGATGAACGGAGCGACCGCGGACGAACATTTCGAGCGAATCCCGATCAATTTCTCGGACGCCGGCACGGCCGAATTTTTCGACCCGGCTCATACGGAGTGCATTTTCGGACGATTCCTGACACGGTGACGCATGCGGAAGTTCCTGATATTCCTGGCGGTGCTGGCGGTGGCGGGGTTCGTCTACAACCACAAGTGGATTTTGAACAAGTTTTCCGGAGCGGCGGCGGAGGTCGTCTCGGGGGCCGCGCCGACGCCCACTCCGGCGCCCGGCTTTGCGGACAAGCCGTATGCCGTCCGGATCTGGGGCCGCATCAGCCCGGACTCGCTGACGTTGCGGCGTTATGTGGTGGTGGTGAATGGCGAGCGCTGGCGGTATGAAAGCAAGGACTCCGACTCGCCGCATGTCACCGTGGCGCTCAGCGACGGGACTGAGGCGGTGGAGAACGGAGCCTCCAGCGACGTCGCGGTGAAAATGGACCCGCGCCCGATGATTACGAAAATCTTCATGGCCGCGGCGCAACTGCACGACGGGCCGCCGCCATCGCTGGGGTCTGAAACATGCGACGGGCACACCTGCTGGGAGGGTAGCACCAATATCGCGGGCATGACGGCCAATCTCTGGATCGATGCCGGAACCGGCTTCCCGGTCTTCCTCGTCGGCTCGGGCAACGGGAAATTTGCGGACGAACATTTCGAGCAACTGCCGATCGATTTCTCCGACCCCGCGGTCGTGCAGTTCTTTGATCCGAAGCACACGGAGAGTTTCTTCGGGCAGTTTCTGAATCCGTGAGGGCTACCCCGCGAGTCTCCACGCGGAATCGCCCAGTGGCAGCTCCAGTTGATTCTCCCCTGTCAGCGCCCACGCCTCGATGCCGCGACGGCGGAGGTCCGCGGCGAACTGCGAGGCGAAACCGTGCAGCGTCAATACCCGCTTCGGCTTCACAAGGTCCACATAACGCAACAGGTCGTCATAATCCGCATGATCCGAGAGCGGGAAGGCCGCGTCGCAGCGGCTGCGGTACCGCGCGCCGGACTCGAGCGCCCAGCCGGTGAGGATGGCGGTCTTGCGTTTCTCGATACTGGTCAGCATCGCGGTGCGATTGGCGCCCGGCGGGCAGATGAGCACCTTGCCCGCGATGTTCTCCGCGTCGTACATCTCATATCCGCAAGGGAAGTCCGGCCGCAGCTCGCGGTAAATCTCGGTCATCCGGAAGACCGTGGCGTGCAACATCGCCGGCAGGCCGGCACGGGCCAGGGCGCAGAGGATCTCCTGCGATTTCCCGAGCGAGTATCCCAGCAAAACCGGCGTCTCCCCGTTTCCCAGCGCCTCCTCGCAAAAGCGGACCATTGCCGCCAGCACCTCCTCCGCCGGGGGGAAGCGGTACCGCGGCAGGCCGAATGTCGTCTCCATGATCAGCGTGTCCGCCTGCCGCCAGTCCGTCCGCTCCGCGGAAAGGCCGGGACGCAACTTGAAGTCGCCGGTGTAGAGCAGCGACCCGCCATCCGCCTCCATGTAGAATTGCGCCGAGCCGAAGATGTGGCCCGCTGGGATGAGCGTGATGGGGATGCCGTGGATCACGCGTGGCGTGTTGAAATCGAGGACGTGCTCGATGCGTTTGCCGGCGAGTCGCGCCCGCATCAATCGCGCCGTCGGGGCGGAGAGGATGGTCTCCGCGTGATTGCCAATGTGATCGCTGTGGGCATGGGAAACAAAGGCGAATGGACGGCTGTCCTGTGGATCGAGCCAAAGCGCATGGTCCGGCAATTCAACGCCGCGATGGAACCGGATGTTGATCAAAGCGGGGAAGGGTAAACCGGGGCGGGGCGGCGGTAAAGCGGACCATGGGGCTGCCCGTTGCATTGACACAAGCCCGACCACCCGCTTGAATTCCAACTCATGAGAACAACCCTGGCCGTGGCGACTCTGCCGCTCGTTCTTCTGAGCATGGCAACGGCTAACGCGACGAGCCCCACCGTGGGAGTGCCTGGCACCCCGGCGCGGAAGCTCCAGACTGCAAACGTGCTCCCCCTTGCACTGGATGACCGGTACCAATTCCGGAAGGTGGAGGAGTTTCTAAACGACCCGCGCTTTCTCAAGCCGACCACCGACCAGATGGTGGTCTTTGAACGGCAGCGCGTTGTTTATGGCGCGGTCACCAACTCGATCGACCGCGCCGAACTCCGCGGTCATTATTACAACTTCTTCTGGCGCACGCGAGAGACGGGGCCGCTGACCGTGCGCTTCGAGTACCGCCAGGCAAACCTGGGCTCGTATGTGCAGGCGAAGGAGGTCGATTACGCCTCCACGAAGGGCACGATGGAGACTCACTTTCAAGTCATCGGTGACGATTACATCACGGACGGCCGCGTTATTTCATGGCGGGCGCTCCTGATCTCCGACGGTAAAATCGTCGGCCTCACCCAGTCCTACCTTTGGGATTGATGAAAAATTTTGGCGCCCGCGGGAGGGCCGGCGGACGCCATTACGCAGTTTGACAGCAGTCAGCAGCCATCCGTATATTTTTGCAGAACCCAGGGACACAATTTTGAGGTGAGCATTCCTTCATCCATCCTCGTCGGCACCACCAAAAAGATCGTCTGGATCAAGGTGGAGGGCAAAGGCTCCTTCCTCAACAGTGCGGGGGTGAAGGAATTTGCCAAGGAGATGGTCAACCGCGGGCACCGGGAGTTCGTCGTGGACCTGCGCAATTGCCCGGTCATGGACTCCACCTTCATGGGGACGCTGGCGATGATCGCCCTGCGGCTGCGGGAGATCGGCCAGGGGAGCCTGCACGTGGTCAATCTCAACGAGCGCAACCATGACCTGTTGACCAACCTGGGGCTGGACCAGCTCTTCTCCATGGATGCCTGCGGCGTCAAGGATGCCAGCCCAACCGGCGCCGCATTGCCCCCGCAGGTGCCGGAGCCCGATCACTCCCAGCAGGCGGCGAATATGCTGGAGGCGCACGAGGCGCTGGTGGAAGCGGACCCGGGGAACCTGACCAAATTTAAGGACGTGCTGGATTACCTGAAGCAGGACCTGAACAGGGTCGACTAGTTTTGCCGAAAACATGGGATGGGCGCCGATTCCTCTCATCCTGTTGATCATCGCGGGCGGGGTTGGGTTCTACTTACGGGAGAGGAAGATGCGGCTGCTGCTGGCCCAGGCTGTGCGGGCCCGGGAGAAGGCGGAGTTGGAGGAGTCCCGGGTCTTTGAATTCCTGCACAGCCTCGGCGAGGCATTCTCCTCCGACCTGCGCTCTGAGGAGTTGCACCGGTTGATGGTGGAGAGCGCAATCCGCATCCTGAACGCGACCGGCGGTGCGCTCTACACGGTCACGCGGGATGGCGCGGGAGTCACCGCGCGATTCGTCTCCCGCGGCTGTCCGCCGCTGATGGAAGTGCCGCCGCAGGTGCTGGCGCAACTGGAGAGCAACCCGGCCGGCATCCAGAGTTACCTGCGCAATCACCTCGTCGAGCCAGGGGAGGGCCTCGTCGGCAAGGTCTGGCGCGACCAGGACGCGGTGCTCCTCCTGCCGCAGGACAGCCGGCTCATGGGGCTGCGCGACAATGCCCTCCAGACCCATTCCGCAATGCTCGTGCCGCTCCTCTTCGCGAGGCAAAACCTGGGCGTCATCGCCATCGCCAACGGGCCATTGAGCGCCGCCTTCACGGAGGCGGATTTCTCCACCTTCAAGGCCATCGCCGAGCAATCGGCGTTTGCCCTCTACAACGCGATGATCTACCTGCTGGCCGACGAGAAAAAGCGGATGGACTCCGACTTGCAGGTGGCGCAGGAGATCCAGCGCATCCTGCTCCCATCCGGCTCGCCGTCGGTGCGCAATTACGAGATCGACGGCATCAACATGCCTGCGCGCCAGATGAGCGGCGATTACTATGGCTACATCCGCGTGGATGCGGACCGCTGGGGCGTGGCGATCGCCGATGTCTCCGGCAAGGGCGTGCCAGCCTCGCTGATCATGGCGATGTGTCGCAGCGTCCTGCGCGGCCAGGCAACCGGGAAGACCAGCGCGGCCGATGTGCTCAACCAGGTGAACCGGCAGATCTATCCAGACATCAAGGAGGATATGTTCATCTCCATGGCCTACCTGCTCCTGGATGAGAACAGCGGCAATATCACCCTCTGCCGGGCGGGCCACGATGCGCCGCTGCTGTACGAGGCGAAGACCGGCTCCGTCCGCAAGCTCAACCCTCCCGGCATGGCCATCGGCATCGACAGCGGCACCGTGTTCGAGCGGGTCACAAAGGACTTCCAGTTGCAGATGGAATCCGGCGATTGCCTTGTGCTTTATACCGACGGTGTGACCGAGGCGCTCGACGCAGCGGGCGACGAATATGGCATCCAGCGGATGACCGATTGCATCCAGGCCAGCGCGTCGGAGGGAGCGGTGGCAGTACGCAAGCGCTTGACAGATGACCTAATGGGCTTCATCGGAAACAACTCGCAGAACGATGACATCACCCTGATCGTAATCCGAAAAAAATGAACGAATCCAAAACAGAGACTCCAACCGAGAAAAACCAGCCAGCCGGGGCCGACACCACGGAGGAAGCGGCATTTGGCCAATTGCAGTCCGACCTGGAGCGCTTTCGCGACCTTGCCCTCCGGAGCCAGGCCGATTTTGACAATTACCGCAAGCGCTCCGCCCGCGAGAAGGAGGAGGCGGTCCGCTACGCCAACAGCTCGCTGCTGGAGAAGCTGATCCCGATCATCGACAACTTCGAGCTCGGCCTTGCCGCGGCGGGCAGCACGGAGAATTCCCCGATCCTTGCGGGCATGTCCATGGTATCGAGGCAGTTGAACGATTTCCTTGCGGACTCCGGGGTCACCAGCATCGACGCGACGGGCCAGGACTTTGACCCCAATCTCCACGAAGCCATCGCCCACGAGGCCAGCGCCACCGTCCCCGAGGGGAAGGTGATCCGCCAGGTGCGCAAGGGATTTAAACTCAAGGACAGGCTCCTGCGGCCGGCCAACGTAATCGTCTCAAAGGGCAAATAGGCGGGCTCCCCTTGCGATTTTTCGTGCACTCCGCACGGGGTGTGCTTTTTTCCTGATTCACTTTTCCGATTCCACCATCCACCCATGGCTGCGACCAAACGCGATTATTACGAGGTTATCGAGGTCACCCGGACTGCCACGTCCGAGGAGATCAAGAAAGCGTACCGTCGTCTCGCGGTGAAGTTTCACCCGGATAAAAACCCGGGCGATCCGCATGCGGAGGAGCGATTCAAGGAGCTGGGCGAAGCCTATGACGTGCTGATGGACGAGCAGAAGCGCGCGGCGTATGACCGGTTTGGCCACGCCGCGTTCTCGCAGGGCAATGCCGGGCCGGGCGCGGGCGGGTTCCACGATCCGTTCGATCTCTTCCGCGAGGTCTTTGGCGCCCAGGGTGGCGCGGGAGGCGGGATATTCGAGCAATTCTTCGGCGGCGCGGCTGGCGGGGCGCGGGAGGCGCGGCATCGCGGGAGCGACCTGCGGTACGACCTGCAAATCCGCCTTGAGGAGGCGGCAATCGGCTGCGAGAAGGAGATCGAGATTACGAAGCTGGACGCCTGCGGGCGCTGCACCGGCAGCGGCGCGGAGCCGGGCTCGCGAGCATCGAGCTGCCCGACGTGCGGCGGACGTGGCCAGGTGATTGCGTCGCGCGGATTTTTCCAGGTTTCCCAGACATGCCCGCGGTGCCGGGGCATCGGGCAGATCGTCGAGAAGCCGTGCAAGGAATGCAGCGGCGAAGGACGCATCGAGAACACCTCGCGGATCAAGCTCAAGATCCCCGCCGGCATCGAGGATGGCTCGCGGTTGCGCTCCTCACGCAATGGCGAGGCCGGCATCCGCGGCGGGCCGCCCGGCGATCTCTACGTGGTCATCCATGTGAAGGAGCACGAGATTTTCGAGCGCGAGGAGGACAATCTGTTTTGCGAAATCCCGGTGAAATTCGTCACTGCGGCCATCGGCGGCGAGGTGCGCGTGCCGACGCTGGAAGGCGAAGGCTCGCTCAAGATCCCCGCCGGCACGCAGGGCGGCACGCTCTTCAAGCTGCGCGGCAAAGGGATGCCGAGCCTCAACTCCGGTGTGCGCGGCGACCTGCTGGTGCGCGTGCTGGTGGAAGTCCCCACCAAGCTCAATGCCGAGCAGCGCCGGAAGCTCGAGGAATTCGCAGGCCTGATGGGCGACGAGAACACTCCCCTCCACAAAGGTTTCTTCGAAAAAGCGAAGGAATTCTTTAAATAGCGCTGGAGCAAGCGCCCCCTCCCCCGCCTTCATTGAACCAACGGCCCCATTGTCCCCATGCATCGCTTTTACATCGCCCCTGAGACCTGGAACATCGACTCCCTGACCCTCGACGAGGACGAGACGCATCACGCCATCGACGTGCTGCGGATGAGCAAGGGCGACAAGGCTGTCGTCTTCAACGGCCGCGGCGCGGAAGCGACCGTCGAGGTGGCCGAGATCACCCGCAAGAGTGTCACGCTGCGCAAGCTGCTCCAGTCCAAATCGCCCGCGGTCGGCTGCTCAATCACGCTGGCGCAGGCCGTGCCGAAGGGCAAAAACATGGACCTCATCGTCCAGAAAGCCGTCGAGCTGGGCGCAACCGCCATCCACCCGCTGCTGAGCGAACGCACCGTCATCCAGGTGGAGGAAGACAACGCCGCGCGCAAACAGCAGAAGTGGCAGGCCGTCGCCATCGAAGCCGCGAAACAGTGCGGCCAGAATTGGCTCCCCAAGGTCCACGCGCCGCGCAGCCCGAAGGAATTCTTCTCCCAGCCGGCAAAGTTCGACCTGATGCTGATCGCCTCCCTCCAGCCGGACGCGATGCACCTGAAGAAGCTTCTGGCTGAGAATCCCGACAAGAAGCCCAAGAGCGTGCTGGTGCTGGTAGGCCCTGAGGGCGACTTCACCCCGGCCGAGATCGGCCTCGCCAAGAGCCACGGCTGCCGCCCGGTCACTCTCGGGCCCATCGTCCTGCGCACGGAGACAGCGGCGATCTATTGCCTGAGCGTGCTGAGCTACGAGTTGTTCGGGTAGATGGTGAAATTCTGAAACGAGTAATTCGCTTATTTCATTCTTTGCATAGGAAATGAAATAAGCGGATGAGCCGCGAGAAGAAGTCCCCGCCCGCATCGCTGCGGGCAGGTTCGACTTAGAACCAAATCGTTTAGCGTCTCCCGGCGATCAATACGAGATATCCACAGCGCCGCTTTCTCCCGAGGAGAAGAACAGGCCAGCGCCGGTCCGGCTTTTCGGCTGGAGGAATCCGGAGTATGGCACCCATTTGCCAGTCGTGGAATCCAGTACGCTTCCGGAGAAATAGTCGCTCAACAGCGGGCTGATGGAGAGCGTAATGCCGGGTGCGGAGCCGATGTATGGCAGGATTCCAACTCCGCCATGCAACGTGACTGAGTATGATTTTGTAACAGTGAGATCCGCGCCGCTGGCGGCAACGGAGACCGTATCGCCACTCAGGCCTGTGATCAGTGGATTGACGGCAGTGGCCGTGAATGTCACCGATGTCGAGAAGCCGCCGTGATAATAGGAAGCGGATGTGTCCGGCTCCCGCGTCCATGAGAGCGTGCCACTGCAATCGCTGACGCCCGGGATATCCGCAAAGGTCAGGCTTCCGCTAATCCCGCTGCCGGGATTCCCATACGGATCGGCATAAAGGTTAACCAGGGTTCCCGATGTGACAGGAATAGCCGCCGAGAGGGGCTTTCCGTCGGCCAGTGTGCCGATCAGAGTTACCATGCCTGCCGGCGAGACGTACATGTACCCCAAGCCATTGCCCGCCGGTGTCCCGGAGGCTGGCGCACCCGGGATGATGGCAAAGGTGTAGTCCCCCGCGGCCGGACCCTGGATCGAATCAGGTGCCGTGAGCAGCGTGTAGGAAACGCCGTTTTGCGTTACGCTGCCACCGAGATTGCCGCTGGCGTCAAAGCTCAACACTACATCGATCATCGAACGCCCTGGCACACGGAAGATATGGGAGTAAGTGCCCGTTTTGCTGAAGTAGCCCGCAATCGGCAGTCGCGTTCCGTCCCAGTCAAGCACGCCGGAGAACGCCAGGTGCCTGTTGACATTCAGCGTCAGGCTGCCGCCGGCAACACCCGAGCCGGCTGACGGCTGGAATATTCCGCTATAACGTCCCGGCACCACCACGCCATTCGATGGCTGGCTGCCCGTCCCGGTATCGACGACATCCACCGCGAAGGTAAAATTGGATTCGTCATTGAAATAAGCGTCATCCGGGCCCACCCCTGCCACAAGGTCAATGGTATCACCGGCGTTCAATACCACGGAGTTGAAAGCAAAGTCTTTTTCAACGCCGAGGGGAAGAAGGCTGTCGCCCATGATCTGCCTATTCTTAAGGAGATATCCATGTGGATTCCCGATATCCAACGCTGTAAAACTGGCGGCAATATTGTAAGTGCCGGAAGTCGGCGCGGTCCATGTGCAATGGGAGAATTGGTTCTCCGGACCGGCCTGGATACACAGCGACTGTGGGGGAAGATAGCTGTAAGGGACCAACCCGGGATAGTAGGTCACATGGGGGCATTCATTCTGGATAATGGAGTCATCTTCCCACTGCTGGCACTCGCTTGGGGGGATGACCGTGAAGTTGGGATAAAGTGTGACATGTCCGGCAAGTGCTGTGGACCAGCCGTAACTCCATGGACCACCAGGATTCCGGGAAGTTGAGAAATCAGCCTTGGCGTCATATGTCGCGACCGGAGGAGGTGGAGGGGGCGGCGCATTCGTCGCGGTAATCGTGAAGGTAAATTCCGACTCGTCATTAAAGTAAGCATTGTCGGAGCCGACGCCCGCAACGACCTGCACCGTATCTCCCGCGGCCAACACCACGGAGGGAATATTAAAATTCTTCTGAATTTGATAAGGGAGGATGCTGTCTCCCGCGTCTGTCCCGTTGATCAGAAGATATCCATGAGGGGCGCCGATATCGAGAGCGGTAAAGCTGGCCTGAATGTTATAAGTACCGGATGTGGGCGCGGTCCAGATACAGTTCGAGAACTGGTTCTCCGGACCTGCCTGCATGAGCATGGATTGCGGAGGGAGATAGGAATATTGCGTCGTGCCCGGATAGTAAGTTACATGCGGGCATTCGTTCTGGATAATGGAGTCATCCTCCCACTGCTGACACTCGCTTGGGGGGATGACCGTATAGTTGGGATAAAGGGTGACGGCTCCGCCAAGTGCCGTGGACCAGCCGTAACTCCACGGACCGCCCGGGTTCTGGGTGGTCGAGAATTGCTGCTTCGCATCCCAAGTTTGGGCGTGCGCGGAGAGGGTAGGAAGCAACGTGAGAACCACCGCAAAAATCCTCGTAAATCTCATATCCTTCATCCTTTAAGGTTGGGCGATCGGTGGCAATTCTGCCCTCTATAGCCTCATCGGTCAACGATGGAACTGTAACGATTAGAAATATACGCAAATCGCACAAGCGCCCCCGTCGCTCCCTCTTTCTCCAATAATTTGCAGCTAAACCCAAACCGCCCGCGGTCGCCCGGCGCTCAAATCGAGGGCATCACGGATTCGTCGGACTTGATCCGGGGCAGCAGGGTTTCCAGGATTGTGGTGACGGATTCGTTGAGGGTCTGCGAGGCGGTGTGGGTGACGACCTCGGGGTCGTCCGGGGCCTCGTACGGGGCGTCGATGCCGGTGAAATCCTTGATCTGGCCGGCGCGCGCTTTTTTATAAAGCTGCTTCGGGTCGCGCTGCTCGCAGACCTCCAGCGGGGCGTCGACGAAGACCTCGATGAAATCGGCGCCGCCCTCGAGGACGATCTCGCGGGCGCGGCGGCGATCCGAGCGATAGGGGGAGATGAAGGCGGTGACGACCACCATGCCGCCGTCTGCCATCAGGTTGGCCACCTCGGCGACGCGGCGGATGTTCTCAACGCGATCCTCATGGGAGAAACCGAGGTTTGAATTGAGGCCGTGGCGGACGTTGTCCCCGTCAAGGACGTAAACGTGGACGTTTTGGTTGAAGAGCTCGCGTTCCAGCGATTGCGCGATGGTGGACTTGCCGGCGCCGCTGAGGCCGGTGAGCCAGACGACCGCGCCGCGATGGCCATTGCGCAGGGTGCGATGCTGGCGGGTGACATTGCCCTCGGACCAGAAGATGTTCGCGCTCTTGATGCGGGTGCGGTCGGTATAAACCCCGCCGAAGATGATGCCGCCGCCGGAGACATTGCGGTCATCGACGAGGACGAAACGCCCCATGATCGAGTTCTGGTCATGGTTATCCATGACGAGCGCGCCGCGGGTCTGGATGACGACATCGGCCACGTCGTTGCGGGCGATGTGGGTGCGGCCCCCGGTGAGGGTCTCCAGGGTGGAGGCGTCGATGATGCGATCGATGGAGACGATCTCGGCGTCGAGCTCCTGGGTGGTGAGCTTGAGCTTCACGCGCTGGTTGAGATCGATATTCCGCCGGCCCATCCAGAAGAGGCGGGCGCGGAAGCGGTTTGACTCGATGGGCGCGTGGGCCTCGTGGGAGGCGACGTGGCCGCGCTCGACGAAGATCTGCTCGGTGAGGGTGATGCCGATGGATTCGCCGGCCTTTGCCTCGTCGCCTGGCGGCGCGGCCCAGCGCTCGATGCTGGCAACGACGCTGGTTTTGTTGTTTGGCGAGAAGACCAGAGTGTCGCCGACTTTCAACCGGCCGCTCTCGATGCGGCCGGCGATGATGCGGCGGGAATCGAAGCGATAGACATCCTGTACCGGGAAACGCAGGGGCAGCTCGGTGAGCGTCTTCGGCGGCTCGAACTGGTCGAGCATCTCGGTGATCGAGGGGCCGTCGTACCATGGCATGACCGCGGGGGAACGCTGGGCGACGTTATAGCCATTGCGCGCGGAGATGGGGACGAAGGTGCGCGCCTCGAGGCCGACCTGGGCGAGGAATTTCCGATACTCGGCGACAACGTCGTTGAAGACCTGCTCGCTGTGATCGACGAGATCCATCTTATTGACGGCGACGACCACCTGCTTGATGCCGAGGAGGCTGAGCAGGTAACCGTGCCGGCGGCTTTGCTCGCGCACGCCTTCATTCGCGGCGATGAGCAGCACGGCGGCGTCCGCGCTGGCGGCGCCGGTGATCATGTTCTTGAGGAACTCCTTGTGGCCCGGCGCGTCGATGATGACGTAGGGGCGCTTCGAGGTGCGGAACTGGATCTGCGTGGTGTCGATGGTGATGTTCTGCTCCTGCTCCTCGAGCAGCGCGTCGAGGAGGAAGGCGTACTCGAATTCCATCCCCTCCTCCCTCGCGGCCTCGCGAATCTGCTCCACCTTGCCGTCCGGCAGCGAGTGGGTGTCGTGGAAAATGCGGCCGATGAGAGTGGACTTGCCGTGATCGACATGGCCGACGAAGACGACCTTTAGCCGGTCTTCGCCAGTCGGCGCGGCCAGCGGGATGTAATCCGGACGGTTATCGGCGATGACGGAAGGGGGTTCTGACAAGGTTGCGGACATGGCTGGGAAAAAGTAGCTGGCTTACATGAAGCCCTTGGCGCGCAGCTTCTGCATGGCGTTGCGCTCGTGATGATCCTGGGCGCGGCCGGCGCGCTCGCTGGTGCGGGTGGTGGCCAGCTCGTCGATGATGGCGTCGATGGTATCGGCGTTGCTCTCCACCGGCTTCGTGATCGGCCAGCAGCCGAGGGAACGGAAACGGTATTTGTGACCATCCGAGCCGGTGCGGGCGAAGTACATCTTCGGGATCGGGATGCCTTCGCGCTGGATGTACATCCAGATGTCACGCTCGCTCCAGTCCAGCAGGGCCTGGACGCGCACGTGCTCGCCGGGGGCGCAGCTCGTCGTGAACTGGTTCCAGAACTCCGGCGGCTGATCCTTGTAGTCCCACTCGAAATCCTTCGTGCGCGGGCTGAAGTAACGCTCCTTGGCCCGGGTGGGGTCTTCGTCGCGGCGGATGCCGGTGATGAGCGCGTCCCATTGGTTCTGCGCCATGACCTGTTGCAATGCCACGGTCTTGAGCTCGTGGGTGACGGTGACGGGGTCCGCCGTGTCGTAGCCGATGGCGCCCCGCTGGGCGTAATCGCCGCGGCCGGCGCGCGCGTCCTCGTTGATTTTCACGATCAGATTGAGGTGGTGATGCTTCACCGCCCAGTCGCGGTAGGCGAGCATCTCCGGGAACTCGTACGTCGTGTCGATATGGAGCAGCGGATAGGGGATGTGCCCGCAGAAGGCCTTCTTCGAGAGCCAGATCAGGACGTTGGAATCCTTTCCCATGCTCCAGGGCATGCAGATGTTTTTAAAATGATGAAATGCCTCACGGATGATGAAGACGCTCTGCGACTCCAGGGCATCGAGATGGGCATTGTCCGGGCGCGAAACCTTGGTGGGGAAAAAGGCCGGCGACTCGGGGTCGGAGGGGGCGGGGTAAAGTCCGCCGTAGGCGGGATGGTTAACGTCTGTCATCCTTGAAATGTCCTTAGATGTTGTCGCCGAGGAATGTGTGAATTCCGCATTCGCTCTTGTCAAACCCCGTCCAGCGCCCGGCGCGCTCGTTGTCCCCCTCGCCCACCGCGCGGGTGCAGGGCCAGCAGCCGATGCTGCGGTAGCCGCGATCGTGTAACGGATTGTAGGGGATTTTGTTCGCGGCGATGTACTCCCAGACGCCTTCGCGGGTCCAGTTGGCCATCGGGTTGAGCTTGAGAATGTAGCGGTCGCGCAAGACGTCGAAGTGGTAGAGCTCCAGGATTTGCGTCCGCTGGCGGGTATCGGACTGCTGGCGGCGCAGGCCGGTGATCCAGACGGCAAGGGTCTCGAGTTTCTTTTGCAATGGAAGCACCTTGCGCATGGTGCAGCAAAGATCGGGCGCGCGGTTCCACAATTCCGGCCCATGCTCTTTTGCCTGCTCCTCCGGGGTCTGCTCCGGATTGATCGGCTCGATCTTGACCTCGAAGAAATTCTCCAGCCGCCGCTTGAGCTCCAGCGTCTCCGGGAAAAGCAGGCCAGTATCCAGGGTAAAAATCGGGAGCGGCAATCCTGCCTGCACGGCCTTGTGGATCATGACGAGCCCGGCCCCCTGGTAGCTGGTGCCGATGGCCGCGCGCGTGCCGAAGCGCTCCCACGCCCACGCGAGGGTTTCTTCGACCTTCGCCGTCTCAAACTGGACGGCGAGGTCGTGAACCTCGGCTGGGGTGATTTCTTCGGCTTGCAGGGTCATTGGGACAGCAGGGGAAAAGTGTCGTTCCTAATTCTCTATGTGGTTTGTCGGGAATAGGAATTCTGGCAGGGTTTTGGGGGTTTTCAAGTGGATTTCACGGATGGCCCGACCCAATTTGACACCGACGCAATGGAGTACCATTCTGAAATCACGATGCGGTTGTTCATTAGACGGATTTTTGATCTCCTATTCAGAGCGGGGGGTGCCGGGCTGCACGCCCCTGCAAAACCGGGCGGTGCAAATCAATTACCGGTGTTCGATGTACCGGCCGGAGCCGAACGGATTCCAAGCGACCGGGCGCGGGAACTTCTGTCCAACGAATAGGTATGACCGACCCATTCGTATCCGCGCGAAGCTGGCTTCCACGAATTTTTACCACGGATGCGGTGACGCACCCGATGTCCGATGCAGCGGACGGCAAGGTCGCCTTGCAACCGTCTCCACCAATCCGTGGTTACGCCAGGGCCGGCTCTGGCAGGCTCTCGACGGCTTTGATGACGGAGTCGGCGGTCATGCCGAGCTGCTCCATGACTGTCGGGCCGGGGGCGCTGAGGCCGAAGCGGTCGATGGCGACGACCTTGCCGTCCAGGCCGACGTATTTCCACCAGAGGGCGCTCACGCCGGCCTCGATGGCGACGCGGCGGCGGCATGCGGTGGGCAGTACCTCCTCGCGGTACTCGGCGGATTGCTTGTCGAAACGGTAGAACGACGGGACGGAAACCACGCGGGTGCCCGGGCCGAGCTTGCCGGCTGCGGCGATGGCGTGCTGAAGCTCGCTGCCGGCGGAGAGCAGGATGGTCTCCAACGGCGCGGTCTCCTGCACGGCAATGTAGGCGCCCTTTGCCACGCCTTCGCGGCGGGTCTGGACGGGGATGTCGTTGAGATTCGGGAGGTTCTGACGGGTCAGCGCGAGGAGCGTAGGGCCATCGGTCCGATGCATGGCGGCGGCGAATGCGCCGGCGGTCTCCTCGGGATCGGCGGGGCGGATCACGTCGAGCTGCGGGATGACGCGGAGACCGCTGACGGTCTCGACCGGCTGATGGGTGGGGCCATCTTCGCCCACGCCCACGGAATCATGGGTGAAAATGTAGACCACCGGCAGGCCAGCCAGCGCCGCGAGGCGGATGGAAGGACGGGCGTAATCGGCAAACACCAGGAACGTCGCGCCGCTGGGGCGGAAGATGGCGTCGTAGGCGATGCCGTTGAGCATCCCGGCCATGGCATGCTCGCGGATGCCGAAGCGGATATTGCGGCCGCCGCGATTCTCGACGTTAAAATCCTTCGAGGAATTGATGTAATTGAGCGTTGAGCCGTAGAGATCAGCCGAGCCGCTCATGAGCAGCGGGAGGGCCTCGGCGATGGGCTGGAGGACTTCGCTGCCGGCCTTGCGGGTCGCGATCTTGGCCTCCCTTGGGAAGACTGGGATGCGCGCGAGGAGATCGGCGGGGATCTCCTTGTTGAGGCCGGCGTCGAGGAGTTTTGCCTTGTCCGGATTCGCGGTGCGCCATGCCTTGTAGGTCTGGAGCCAATGGTCGTAATGCTCCAGCATCTGCGCCTTGCGGGCGGAGAAATAACTGGTCACCTCTGGCGAGACGTAGAAATGCTGGTCGGCGGGCAGGCCGAGTTCCTTGACGCGATCGGCATCGACGAATTTCGCGCCGCCCTCGCCATGGGCCTTCTGGGTGCCGGCGACTTCCGGGATGCCCTTGCCGATGAGGGTATGGGCGATGATGAGCTGCGGCTTGCCGGTGGCGGCCTTCGCCTTCTCGAATGCGGCAAGGAATGCGACCATGTCGTTACCGTCCTCAAGGACCTGGACGTCCCAGCCGTAGGCGTCGTAACGCTCCGCGGCGTTCTCGCTCTGGGTCTCCTTCGCCATCGCGTCGAGGGTGACGTAGTTGGAATCGTAAATGAGGATCAGGTTATCGAGCTTCTGGTGGCCGGCGAATTCCGCGGCCTCGTGCGAGATGCCTTCCTGCATGCAGCCATCGCCGCAGAGGCAGACGATGTGATTTTCAAAAATGGGATGCTCCGGGGTATTGAACCGGGCGGCGGCCATCTTCTGGGAGACGGCGTAGCCGACGCTATTGGCGATGCCCTGGCCGAGCGGGCCGGTGGTGGCCTCGACACCGGGGGTCTCGAAGGATTCCGGGTGGCCCGGGGTGCCGCTGTGCAACTGCCGGAAGCGCTTCACCTGGTCCAGCGTGATATTGTACCCGGCGAGGTGCAGCCATGAGTAAAGGAACATGCTGCCATGACCGGCGGAGAGGATGAAGCGGTCGCGATTGAGCCAGCGCGGCTCGTCGGGATTGAGATGGAGCGCGTGCCCGTAAAGGACGGCGCCGATTTCCGCGCAACCGAGCGGCAGACCGAGATGGCCGGACTGACAGGCATGCACGGCATCCATTGCAAGACCGCGCGCCTCATTGGCCGCCCGCGAGAGAATTTCGATATTTAGGCTCATAGCTAGTGTGCGAGTGGAAAAAGGCTACGGGGGGGAAACGCGAAGTCAAGCCCCGGGGGCGGGTGCGTGGCCTGAGCTGGTTGTCGGACACGCGTAGACTGCGGCGGAGTTGGTTTAGCCACAGATTAACGCAGATTAGCACAGATTATTTGGAAGGAAGACCGGGGCGGATTTTCCGCACGACGTTTCGGCCACCAAAGCCGGTGGCACTGCCATCGGACTGAGCGGTCTGATCGGGCCTAATCCTCTTCTGAGTAATCTGCGTTAATCTGAGGCTAAAAGAGAACCGTCCAGCCGCCTTGCCACGTCCGATGATCTCCATTGCCAAGGCGCGCCGGTTTACGCACCTTTGTGGTCCCCGATGGCCAAGACTTTTTATATCACGACTGCGATCGATTATACCAATGGCGCGCCGCACATCGGGCATGCGTATGAGAAGATATTGGCGGATGTCGTCGCACGGTTTCACCGGCTGAAGGGAGAGGCGGTTTATCTGCTCATCGGTGTGGATCAGCACGGGCAGAAGGTGCAGCAGGCTGCGCAGAAGGCGGGCATTGCGCCGGCGCAATACGCCAGCGAGGTCACGGAGAAATTTACGGCGCTCTGGGCGAAGCTCGGGATCAGCTATGACGGCTGGGCGGCGACGACCGATGCGCGCCATCGCCAGTGCGTCGAGCGGATCCTGACACGGCTGCATGACGAGGGGCAGCTCTACAAGGCGAGCTATGGGGGCTATTACTCCGTGCGGCAGGAGCAATTCCTCACGGACAAGGAGCGGGGCGCGGATGGGGAATTCGGGCCGGAATGGGGCGAGGTGGTCCATATCGAGGAGGAGAACTGGTACTTCAAGCTGGCGCCGCACAAGGAGTGGCTGGAGAAATTTGTGGAGACGCACGGGGAGTTTGTCTTCCCGGGCTTTCGGCAGGTGGAATTGCTGAATGCGGTGCGGAAAATGGCGGGAGATCTCTCGATCTCGCGGCCCAAGGAGCGGCTGGCGTGGGGCATCGAGATTCCGTTCGATCCCGGCTATGTGACGTATGTCTGGTTTGATGCGCTGATCAATTACATCTCCTTTGCCGGTTACCTGGCGGACGCGGGCGCGGGGCTGCCGGATTTCCAGCAGCTATGGCCGGCGGATGTGCACGTGATCGGCAAGGATATCCTGGTACCGGCGCATGGAATTTACTGGCCCATCATGCTGCACGCGCTCGGCTTTGAGGATGGGCAGATCGCGCGGCTGCTGGTGCATGGTTACATCAACAGCTCCGGCGCAAAGATGAGCAAGAGCCTGGGCAACGTGGTCGATCCCGACATGCTCGCGGATAAATACGGAGGCGAGGCGCTGCGCTACTATCTCATGCGCGATTGCACGATGGGACAGGACATGGACTTTGCCGAGGAGCGGCTGGTGGGCCGGTTCAATACCGATCTCGCGAATGGCCTTGGCAATCTGCTCAACCGGACGCTGAACATGGCCGGCCGTTATCGCTCCGGCGTGCTGACACGCGCGGAGAGTGACGATGCGGCCGTCCGCGAAGTGGAAGCCGCCGCTGCCGCAGCCGTGGAGGGATTCACCGTATCGATGGACGATTTCCAGATTCACCAGGCGCTCGAGACGGTGTGGTTGTTCGTAAGCCGGTGCGATCAATTGGTGGAAAGTTCCGCACCATGGAAGCTGGCGAAGGACCCGGCGCAGGCGGGGCGTCTTGATGCCGTGCTGTACACGCTTGCCGAGTCGCTGCGCATATTGGCGATCCTCGCGGCGCCGGTGTTGCCGAAGGCGAGCGCGGCGATCAGCGCGCAATTGAACGTGCCCGGCGAGCCGCTGCTTGCGAATGCGAAATGGGGAGGCTTGCCGGACGGGCATCAACTGGGGCAGCCGGTGCCGGTGTTTCCGAGGATTGAGACGGCGGGATGACCGGCTTACTCCGGCCGCGGATCGCGGCTCATCAATTCCATCAGCACCTGCTTCGGCGGTTTGCCTTCGAAGAGCATGGCGTGGACCTGGTCGATGATCGGGGTGCTGACGCCGGCGCGGCGGGCGCACTCGAAGGCGCTGCGGGTGGTGGGCACTCCCTCGGCGATGCCGGCCATGTGCGCGGTGATCTCCGGCAGCAATTCGCCGCGGCCCAGGCGCTCGCCGAGGGCGCGGTTGCGGCTGTGGCGGGAGAAACAGGTTACCGTCAAATCGCCGACACCGCTGAGGCCGTAGAATGTCTCGCGGCGTCCGCCGAGTGTGACCCCGAGACGGATCATCTCCACCAGCGCGCGGGTGAGCAGCGCGGCCTTTGAGTTATCGCCGAAGCCAAGGCCGTCGCTGACTCCCGCGGCGATGGCGTAGATGTTTTTGAGCGAGCCGCCGAGCTCCACGCCGGCGAGGTCATCCGTGGTGTAGGTGCGAAAACGGGGTGTCGAAAGGATCGGCTGGAGACGCTCCGCGACGGGCAGCTCGGCAAAGGCCATCACGCACGCCGCTGGCATGCGCTGCGCGAGCTCCTCGGCATGGCTGGGGCCGGAGAGACAACCGATTGGGTGTGCGGGCAGACAATCGCCCAATACCTGGCTCATGCGGAATCCGGTGGAGTGCTCGATGCCTTTGGTGCAGGAGATCAGCGGCGTCGCGGCGGGCAGGCCGCATTTTGCAAATTGGCCAGCGACTTCGCGGATCGCCTTTGACGGCGTGACGAAAAGAATCACGTCGGCGGGAAGGCAGTCCTGCATATCGCTTGTGGGGACGACGTTTTCTGGCAGCGTGACGCCGGGCAGATAACGCTCATTCGTGCGCGTCTGGCGCAGTTTCGCGATCTGCTCTGGGTTGTAACCCCAGAGATTCACCTGCGTGCTGCGATCCGCCAATAGGATCGCCAGCGCCGTGCCGAAACTCCCCGCGCCCAGGATGGAAATCACCGGCGCGCTCATGTTGCTGCGGGCGGCGGTTCTTCCGGCTTCGGCTTCTTCTCAAACCGGCTTTCCGTCCCATTCACCAGCCGGCCGATATTTGCCCGGTGCCGCCACACAGCCAGCACGCACGCGGCGACCGCGAAGTAAAAATAGGGCCAGCCATACAGCCAGCCGACCAGCAGGAGCAGCATTGTGATGACCGGCAGCGCGATGGCCGCGGCGATGGACGCCAGTGATACGTAGCGGGTGGCAAAGAACACAATGGCCCAGACGATCATGCAACCCATGGCGGTCAGCGGCATCATGCCGATGAGCACACCGGCGGAAGTGGCCATGCCCTTGCCGCCCTTGAACCCGAGCCAGATCGGAAAGTTATGGCCGATGATGCATGCGATGGCGGCGGAAATCGCGGCAATCGCCTCCGGCAGCCGCACGATCGTCGTGCTGTGAAAAATCTCCTGGGTCCCGCCGTACGTAATCGCCATCGAGCTGATCGGGAGCGAATCATGCAGGGCCAGGTATTTCCCGATGATGACCGCTACCAGACCCTTGATCGCGTCGCATGCGAAGACCGTGTAGCCGGGCTTTTTTCCCAGCACCCGCAGGACGTTGGTCGCGCCGATATTGCCGCTGCCATGCTGGCGGATGTCGATTCCATGCGCCCTTGCGACGAGGTAGCCGAACGGGATTGAGCCGAGCAGGTAACTGATCAGCACCGTCAGGCCGTCGATCTTGAACCAAAAGAAGCGCACGGAGAAAAGCTGCGCGGGATCCATTCCGTCCAGACTCATAATCCGGCCCTCTCTTTCTTGATCGCCATCGCCTTCTCGATTTTGCCAAGCGGCAGGCAATTCATCACATCGCCGCGGGTCAGCCAACCCTTCCGCGCGGCGGCGACGCCGAACCAGAGATGCTGCAAGCCGGCGGTGGAATGGGCATCGGGATTGATCACGCAGCGCACGCCTTTCTCCTTTGCCAGCGGCCACCAGCGCCAATCCATGTCAAGGCGGGAGGGATTCGCGTTCAGCTCGATCCACGTGCCTGTCTCCGCCGCGGCCTCGATGACGGCGGGGATGTCGACCGCGTACGGTTCGCGGCTGAGGAGGAGGCGGCCCGTAAGATGTCCAAGCATGGTAACGTAAGGATTGGAGATGGCGCGGATGATGCGCGCGGTCATCTCGGCCTGCGGGAGATTGAAGACATTGTGGACGGAAGCCACCACGTAATCGAGCTGCGCGAGCACCTCGTCGGGAAAATCGAGGGTGCCATCCTTGAGGACATCGCATTCCGTGCCTGCAAAGAGGCGGAAGCCGTCGAAGGTGGCGTCGAGCTTGCGAATCTCCTCGCGTTGCCGCAGCAGCCGCTCCGGGTCCAGCCCATGCGCCTGGAAGGAGCTGCGGGAATGATCCGCGATGCCGAGATACTCCAGGCCGAGGTCCCGCGCGGCGTGCGCCATCTCCTCCAGGGTCGCCCGCCCGTCGCTCTCCGTGGTGTGATTGTGAAAGGTGCCGCGCAGGCTCTGCAGCGTGACCAGCTCCGGCAGCGTCCCAGCTTGGGCGGCCTCGATCTCGCCGAGGTTTTCGCGCAACTCCGGCTCTATGTATTGCAGGCCGAGCGCTTCGTGCAGATCGGCTTCGTCCTCGATCGCCGGGATCGGCGCCGACGCTTTGCCCTCCACGGGGGCGAGGCGGTACTCATTGAGTGTCCAGCCGTGCGCGAGCGCGAGGGAGCGAATCCGGACATTGTGCTCCTTGCTGCCGGTGAAATAGACGAGCGCGAAGGGGTATTGCTCGTTGGTAACCACGCGGAGGTCGGCCTGGATGCCGTTCTTGAGGCGGACACTGGTCTTGGTGGGGCCCTGCGCGATGATCGAGTCGACGGCCTCATGGCTGACGAAATGGGCCGTGATCTCCGCCGGGTAGCGGGTGGCGACGATGAAATCGAGATCGTGCAACGTCTCCTTGCGGCGGCGGTAGCTGCCGGCGATGCAGGCCTGGGTGACGTCGGGGTCCTGCTTCAGGTACTCCAGCAATGTCTCCGCCAGCGGCGCGGCGACGCCGAGCCGGAAGGAATTCGCGTAGGTCGCGCGGGCCTCGATGGAGGCGAGCAGGCGCAACGCGGTCTTGTCGCCGAACCCGGCCAGGCCGGCCACGCGGCCATCTTTGCAAGCGGCTTCCAGCTCGGGGATGCTGGCGATCTTCAACTGCTCGTACAGCGCCTTGATCTTCTTCGGGCCGAGCCCTTGCAGCTCGAACAGGTCGAAGAGCGTCGCCGGGAATTCGGCCTTCAGCTTCTCGTAAAACTCCAGTTTCCCCGTGGTGACCAGCTCGGAAATTTTCGCCGCGATGGCGGTGCCGATGCCGGGGATTTCGCCGAGGCGATTCTCCTTTGCCATGGTCTCGATGTTGCCGGCAAAAGTTTCCACGGCGCGGGCGGCGTTCGCATAGGCGCGGGTCTTGAATGCGTTCTCCCCTTTTAATTCAAGGAGGAGACCGATGGACTCGAGGGTATCTGCGATGTCGTCTTTGTCGGGCACGTGGGGCAGATGCTAGGAGCGCGGGTTGCGGGTTGCACAGTCCAAAAATTGACCGACTCAGTGGCGAATGCGCGATGCGAAAGCCGTTGATTCGCCGATGGTTGCTGCCTGCCGGTGCATAACCTTCCCCGCTCTTTCCTCTCGACCCGGATGGAGTTTCTCGCGCAACATTTTCCAGCCATGATCATCAAGCCGAAAGTACGGGGATTTATCTGTATCACTTCGCATCCCCAGGGCTGCGCGGAAAACGTCGCGAGCCAGATCGCGTATGTCACCAAAAAAGGAGCCCTCAGCGGCATGCCGAAGCGGGTGCTGGTGATTGGGTCGTCAACGGGCTACGGCCTCGCGTCGCGCATCACGGCGGCGTTTGGCGGCGGCGCGGCGACCATCGGCGTATTCTATGAGAAACCGGCAGAGGAAGGCCGCACCGGATCGGCCGGCTGGTACAACTCCGCGGCGTTTGAGGATGCCGCGCACGCCGCGGGGCTGTATGCGAAGAGCTTCAACGGCGACGCATTTTCCGACGTGATCAAGGCGAAGGTGATCGACCTCATCAAGGCCGACCTCGGCCAGGTGGACGCCGTCATTTACAGCCTTGCCTCCCCCCGCCGGACGCATCCGAAGACGGGCGAAGTTTTCAAATCCGTACTGAAACCGATCGGCGCGTCCTATACCGCCAAGACCGTGGATACGGACAAGGGCATCGTCTCGGACATCACCATCGAGCCCGCCGTCGAGCAGGAGATTAAAGACACCACCGCCGTCATGGGCGGCGAGGACTGGGAGTTGTGGATCGACGAACTCAATGCCGCCGGCGTGCTGGCCGATGGCGCGGTGACCGTGGCCTACTCCTACATCGGGCCGACCGTGACGTGGGCCATCTATCGCAACGGCACGATTGGCCGCGCCAAGGAAGACCTCGAGGCCGCCGCGGGCCGCATCACCACCAAGCTCACCTCGAAAGGCGGCAAGGCATATGTCTCCATCAACAAGGCGCTGGTCACGCAGGCCAGTTCCGCCATTCCTGTGGTGCCGCTCTATATTTCGCTCCTTTACAAGGTAATGAAGGAAAAGGGGCTGCACGAAGGGTGCATCGAGCAAATCCAGCGTCTCTTCGCGGAGCGTCTTTATAACGGGGCATCGCCGCAGCTCGACGACCATGGCCGCATCCGGATTGACGACTTGGAAATGCGCGAGGACGTCCAGGCGGCGGTCGAGAAAATCTGGCCCGTCGTGATCACGGAAAATCTCTTCGAGCTCACGGACATGGCGGGCTACCGGGAGGAATTCCTGCGCCTCTTCGGCTTCGGCCTCGAAGGCGTCGATTACGAAGCCGAGACCGACCCGGTGGTGCCGGTGGGTTTCGGCGAGCAGGCGCTTTAGTCCCGGTACGAATTCCGCACGGAATCCCGCTGCAGGATGACGATGGTGAAAACGCCAAGCACGGTTCCAAACGGAACGTAGAGGCAATCAAACGCAGCGACCACCAGGGAGAAAGTGCGATTGCGCCTGGCGCGCAGGGAAAATCCTGAGATCGCGTTCAGGATCGCGGAAAGGACGAACCACATTCCGAACACGAGATAGAATACCTTGAACATTGCAAAGAACGCCTGCGGAGGCATGTCCTGTCTCTGGCCCTGCCACATTTGAGGATTTTCCATGAAGGCGCGGAACATCATGTAATGGAACCCCAGGAACCCGATCCCCAAAATGGCAAACCCCGCACCGACGAAGTGGAAGATGGCAAGCAGATTGAGGTGATCCTCATCGGTCCTTTGCCGGTCGGGGGTGAGCGATGGGGGTTGGTTCACTTTTCGCCCTCCCTTAAAACTCTCAACCATTCATCCGAGGACATCGTCTGCAAGCCATGTTCCGCTGCAAATTTTAACGCGGCAACAGGGTCTGGCTTAACTCTTTTCATCTCCGCCAATGGCTGGACGTAAATCCGGCATTCGGTCGCGGAAACTTTTTCCCAAATGATGGTTTGCCCGCGAGTCAGGTGCATTTCGCGGCGGAGCACTGCCGGAATGGTGACCTGCCCCCGTTTCGTAATTCTCGCCTTCACTGCAATACTTTGGTCATGGAGCCTATCCGTACGCAATTATGAATTGTTCGCTTACTTGAACTTGAACCACTGCGCGGTTCGGTCTCGATTCCAGAGGGTTCAAGTTCAAGTTTAAGTGTAGGTTCAAGTACACACTGGCGCGCGGGTCAGCCGCCGACTGATCGACCGAACAAAATTACGCTCACCCGGCCTTTACCACCTTGTACGCGCTCGGGCAGAGGTGCTGGACCTCGCAGGCATCGCAATCGGGTTTGCGGGCCTGGCAGCGGCGGCGGCCGTGCCAGATGAGCCAATGGGAGAAGAGCGTCCACTTCTCCGCCGGGATCAGTTTCATCAGGTCCAGCTCAATTTTCTCAGCCGAGGTCTCCTTCGTCAGACCGAGGCGCAGGGAGAGCCGCGTGACATGGGTATCCACCACAACGCCTTCGTTCATCCCATAGGCATTGCCGAGCACGACGTTGGCGGTTTTCCGTCCGACGCCGCGCAGGGCGGTGAGGGCTTCCATGGTCTTCGGGACCTTGCCGCCATGTTTCGCGACCAGGTCCGCGGCCATGGCGCGCAGGCTTTTCGCCTTCTGCCGGAAGAAGCCGGTGGATTGAATTTCCGTCTCGAGCTGCTCCTGCGGCGCCTCCGCATAGGCACGGGTGGTGCGGTATTTCTTGAAAAGGGAGGGCGTCACCATGTTGACGCGTTTGTCGGTGCATTGGGCCGAGAGGATGGTGGCGACGAGCAGCTCGAGCGGCGTCTTGAAATCGAGCTCGCAATGGGCCTCCGGGTAAATGCGCTCAAAGGCCTCGACCAGCGCCGCGGCCCGCTCCTTGCGGGTCATTGTCCCAGGGCCTTGAGGCGGTCGAGCGATTGCTGGAAGTAGGGGCTGTCCGGGTAATTCTCGCCGATTTTCTTATAGGCATCGACGGCCTTGGCCACCTGATCGGACTTCTTCGGGCTGGTCTGCTCGGTAAGAGTCGCAGCCTGCTTCTCGAGCATCTGTCCGCCGCGCCAGAGGCCCTCGGCGGCGGCATCGGCCACGCTGCTGTAGAAGGCCGCGGTTTTGAGGTAGGAATCGATGGCGGCATCGATGTTGCCCTTGGCCTCCTGGATCTGGCCGATGAGCAGGAAGGCATTGGCCCGCAAACTCGTGGGCGCGGAGCGGCTGCTGACGATGGGAACGAGCAGCGCGGAGGCAGCGTCGAACTTGCCCTGGTGAACCATTGAGCGCGCAATGCCGAAGTTCGCCTCCAGCAACCTGGGGGACCATGGGTAAAGGGTCTTCAACTGCGCGAACATCTGGCCGGCCTGCGCGGCCTTGCCTTCCTTGTCCAGCGCGGTCCCCATGCCGAAGAGCGAAGTGGACTGCGCCTCCTGGATGGCGGGGGGAGCCTGGGCCGGCTGGGCGCCGGGCGGCACCGGGTAATCCCGGCCGATTTTCTCGTAAACCTTGTACGACTCGTCCGCCTTCCCCTGTGCGAGGAGCGCGGTGCCATAGACGTCGAGGTCTTCCGGCGCGTAAACGTACCCGGGGTTGTACGCGACACCCATCTGGGCAAGGCCCATGACCTGGTCCTTCTTGAAGGTGAATGTAGCGAGCGTGAAAATGATGCGATCCTTTGCCGACTCGTTGTCGCCGAACTTCTCCGCAAGTCCGTGGAAGTAGGCCTCTACATCGTCCGTGGTCTCCTTGCCGGCGGCGACGAGCATCTCGTGGTCGGTGCGGATCATCTTTAGCGCGACGCCGACCTGCGGGGCATTGGGATAACTCTGCACGAGCTGCTCGCCGGCGGCGATGCTGCTGCGGACGGCCTTTTCCCATGTGGCCTGCGCAGCCGGCTTGAGGGCCTGGTAGCGGCCCATGGTATCCGCGACGCGATGCCAGAGCTCGGTCTCGCGTTCAACTGCCAGCGGGGCCATCGGGTGGTCCGGGTGGCTTTTGACCATGTCCGAGTAGGTCTCGATGGCATCAGCCACCCTGCCCTTGCTGGCCTGGGTCTGGCCGATGGTGTCGTAGGCGTAGAAGATGTCCTTGTTGTCCGGATATTTTGAGAGGAAATCCTGGAGCACGGAGACCATCTCACCGGTCTTGTCCAGGCGGGCCAGGATCGACGCCTGCTGGAAGTAAGCCTGCGGTGCGAAATCCGATTTCGGGAACTTCGCCGCGACATCCTTGAAGGTCTGGATGGCCGCATCCGTATTGCCCTGGCTGTTCTGGACCTGGCCGATCATCATCATGGCCTGGCCGGTGTACTGGCCGGCGGGAAACTTCGTCACGAACGCCTGGAGCATCGGGAGGGCCTGGCCGGCATTGACGGTGGTCTCCAGCCCGGCGGCGTAGAAGGCGCATTGCTCGGCGCCGGCGGTGCCGGGGTATTTATCGGCGGTGGCCTGGTACTGCTGGACGGCCTGCTGCATCTTGCCGGTTTGCTGATAGATCATCGCGATGCCGCGGCTGGCGTCGGCGGCCTGCTCGGGCGGCGGATTCTGCGAGAGGAACTGGTTGTAGGTGGAGATGGCCTCGTCGTAACGGTGCTGGCCGCTGAGCGCCGCGGCCTGCTGGTCGAGCGCCTCATTGACCAGCGGGCTGCCGGGATAATACTGGCGCTCCTGGCTCAGGTAATTTGCCGCCTTGTCCGGTTGCGGATTGCTCCCGCTCAGGAATGCCGAGCCCATCACCAGCGGCAGATTCTCGCCCAGCGGATCGCCCTTGTAGGCGGCGAAGAAGTCGTTATAGGCCTGCTCCGCCTTGTCCATGATCCCCTGCGAGGCGTAGGTCAGAGTCAGGTAATACTGGATCTGCTTCTTCTGGTCCGGATCCGTGGCAAAAGGCTGGAGGTAATGGAGGAGCACGCGTGCTTCGTCGTACTTCTGGAGCATGAAAAAGATGGCGGCGACCCGGAGCTGGGCATTGAGAGTCTGGTCCTGGGAGCGCTTGAGAGCCTGGAGCTTCGCGTTCTCGCGGTCCTGGACGCGCTGGACCCGCTCGAGCGCGCTGGCGTCACCGGAGGCGGATGCCTGGCGGACGCGCTGGAGCACCAGGGCCACCCGGGCCTCCTGCGCGGGCACCAGCGCCGCGGGCGGCTGAACGGCCTGGTAGGCCTCCATCGCATGGGTGAAGTCCTCCTTGCGGGCCGGATCCTTCTCGGCGCTGCCGCGGTTGAAGAGGACCTCGCCGATCTGGAACTGGGCGCTGTTGGAGAGGGAGACATCGGCATTGCGCTCGATGATATTGGCAAGGTAGGAAAGCGCCTGTTTGTATTTTTGCGCCGCAGCCTGCGGATCGCCCTTGGTGCGCAGGATGTCGCTCGCCTGGGAGGTCAGGACCAGTGCCAGCAGATCCTCGGTGTCCAGCGTGGTGTCACTGTTCGGATAACTCTGAAGGATGTGCGTCAGGCCGCTGGCGGCGCCGGCGAAATCCTGGATCTGGAAGGAGGCTGTTGCACGACCGTAGAGGGCTGATTCCACCTGCGGGCTTTGCGGGTATTTCTGGACGAAAGCGTCGAACTGCTTGATGGCATCCTGGAATGCCTGCTTGCGGCCGGGATCGCCCGGGGCCATTGCCGTGGCCTCGGCGTTGTATGCCTGCGGGATGAGGGCATCGGCGGCGGCCTTGACCTCCGGAGAGGCGGGCGGCGAGACGACCCGCTGGAGCGTGGAGATCGATTGCGGATACTCGGCCTGCAGAAACTGAACATAACCGAGCCGGAAGAGCGCCTCCGGAGCGACGCCCGAGGTGGGAAACTGCGTGATCAGCGCATTATAAGCGTCTTCGGCCTCGGGCAGCTTGCCTTCATTGAGCAGCTCCAGCGCCTGCTCCGCCTGCGCCACACCTTGCGCCTGTCCCTGGCCCATGGCCAAATGGGCGGAGCCAGCCGTTAAAATCGCGATGCACAGGAGGCTTTTCCAGTTTTGAACCCGTTGCGTCATGGGGGGAAGAGGGGCAGAGGGCGTGAAGTTACAGAAGCGCGGGATTGCTTGCCACTGCATTTTACACTTCCGTAGTGGATTAGATGCGAAATCGTCCGATCCGGTTCATTCCCCATGCAGTCATGCTGGCTGCCTGGCTACTCGGAGCGTGCCAAAAACCGAAGCCGGCGCCGAGTATCGACGATCTTTCCGCTGCGCTCCAGCGTTCTGCTGACCAGGCGATCGCAGCCCCCTCGCTGGTGGACGCGCAAATTGTGGTGCAGCCGAGGACGGGGCAGCTCGCGGCGCAGACGGCGGAGATCGAGCACTTCTTCTCTGAGGCCGGCGGGACAGGCCTCGCCTCGGTGAATGCCGCGGGGCAGACTTCCATTCTCGGATCCATCCCGGCGGACAACCTCGATGCCTTCAAGGCCCTGCTCCGGCATGAGAAGGCGGGGCTGGACCTCGTCTACAAGCCGCCTACCGTCCTGGTCGAGGTCCTCATCGACACTCCCCACCCCTCGCCGTCCCCCACCCCGTGATTGTCATCAGTTTTGCGCTGCCGGAGGAGAGCAAGGATCTGGTCCGGAAGATCGTCGGAGCCGGCACCTCCGGGCCGTCGGCCCTGCCTGTAATTACCGGCAGGCTGGCGGGCCATGACGTGGCCATTGTCCACTCGGGCATGGGCATGGCCTCAGCGACGGCGCGCCTGGGGCCGCTCCTTGAAGGGATATCGCCATCGCTCTGGATTGCCGCGGGTTTCGGCGGAGGGCTCGTCCCGGATCTCGCCGTAGGCGATATCGTGGTCGTGGAGAATTTCTCCGATCCCGCGCTGCTGGCGGCCGTGAGCGGGCAACCCGCCCGGCGCGGCTCCCTGATCACCACCAGGAAGGTGATCGAGACCGTGGAGCACAAGAAAGACCTCGGCCGGCACACCGGCGCCGTGGTCGTCGACATGGAGACCGCCGCCATCCAGCGCCTTTGCGCCCCGCGCGGCATCCCGATGCTCTCCGTGCGCGCCATCAGCGACCGCGCGGAGCAGGATCTGCCGGTGCCGGCGGCCATCTGGTTTGACGCCGCAAAGCAGCGCCCCAGACCCGTGCGCCTGCTGCTCTACCTCGCCACGCACCCGGGCCGCATCGGGCCGTTTGCCCGTTTCGTGCGCGGCATCAATCTCGCACGCGCACGCCTCACCGCGTTTTTGCTCGCCGTGCTCCCCACGCTGCCGGAAAAATAGCCGTCCACCATGCGAATCCTCTCCGGTATCAAGCCCACTGGCGTCCCCCACATTGGCAATTACTTTGGGATGATGCGCCCGGCGATCGACTGGCAGGATCGCGGCGAGGCGTTCTACTTCATCGCGGATTACCATGCGCTGACGACGCTTCACGATGCCACTCTGCTGCGGCAGTACTCGCGCAACGTGGCCCTGGACTTCCTCGCCTGCGGGCTGGACCCGGAGAAGGCGACGCTCTTCCGGCAATCCGACGTGCACGGGATCGGGCAATTGACCTGGATCCTCGGCACCTTGACCCCGATGCCGATGCTGGAGAATGCCCATGCCTACAAGGCGGCGGTGGAGCGCGGCGGCGGCGCGGCAGTCAACCTTGGCCTCTTCGCCTACCCGGTGCTGATGGCCATCGATATCCTCATCTACCAGAGCAACATCGTCCCGGTGGGGCGCGACCAGAAGCAGCATGTGGAGATGACGCGCGACCTGGCCCTCAAGTTCAACCGCACCTTCGGCGAGACCTTTACCATTCCCGAGCCCAGCATCCTGCCGGGTGTCGAGACCATCCGCGGCCTCGATGGCCAGAAGATGAGCAAGAGCTACGGCAATACCATCGAGCTCTTCTGCGAGGAGAAGGCGCTCCGCAAAAAAGTGATGAGCATCGTCACCGATTCCACCCCGGTCGACGAACCGAAGGACCCGGCCAACTCCGCGATCGTGGATCTGTACCGGCTTTTTGCCCCTGATAGCGACGTAAGGGAAATGGAAGCCAGATTTCGCGCCGGAGGAACCGGGTACGGCGATTTCAAGAAGCAACTGTTCGAGGCGATTTGGACCTATTTTGCTCCGATGCGTCTCCGGCGCAAGGAACTGGAGAGCGATCCTGTCCATGTGGATCGCGTACTGGCCGCGGGAGCGGAACGGGCAAATGTGCTTGCAGGCGAGACAGTTGCGAAGGTGAGGCGGGCTATTGGACTGTGTTGAAAGCGGATGTCTTTCGCAGCATGGAAGAAATTTGAAACCGCTTGCCATACGGGAAGCGATGAATGGTAGGCCTCGATTTCTAGATTTAACCTAGATTTAACCTTGAAAGGACCATGAATCGCGGTCTATTGAAGGATGGTATCAGTGAGAACCCTGATGGCAGAGTAGTAGAAAGACGTAGTTTATGATCAATTCGAATCCAGGAGAGAGAACGGGCATGGATCCGCTTGCGTCGGAGAAAGTTGTGATCGACCGGAAGATTTTCTTCCTCGATCTCAAGGAGAACCAGCGTGGTCGGTTCCTTAAAATCACAGAGGATGTAGGAGGACGGCGTGACACGATCATGCTCCCAGCTACCGCCTTTCGTGACTTTGCCGCGGCCTTTGCGCGTCTCGTAGAACTCGAGCGCACACTTCCGCAGCAGGAAGCCGAGTAATCCCTCGTCACCCTAGTGGCGACCGCGGTTTCTCCGAAACCGCGGTCGCCCACTCGTCCCTTATTGGGGACCACGCGATATACAAGGCCCGAATATATCGTCGAACGAGTGGTTCCTTAAGCCCTCTTCAGGTCCGCAAAGAAAAGTCTCCCGGCGGTGGTGTGCACCACGCTGGAAATATGAACGGTAACCGTGTGGCCAAGGGAAGGACGCGCGTGATTGACCACCACCATTGTCCCATCGGGCAAATACCCTACTGCCTGGTGGCCCTCTTTCCCCTCCTTGACCAATGTCAGGTCGAGCTCATCGCCGGAGGCAAGCTGGGGCCTGAGCGCCTCCGCCAACTCGTTGAGATTGAGTGCAATGACGTTCTGGAGCCGGGCGATCTTGCACAAGTTCGAGTCGTTGGTCAGCAGCCGCGCGCCGAGGAGCTGGGCCAGTTGCACCAGCCGGGCGTCGACCTTCGACTCTGTGTCCGGCGTGCTCTCGTGGATGGAAACGCTCGCGGCATCGTGCTTCCGCATCTCCTCCAACAGGGTCAGGCCGCGCCGGCCGCGCTCGCGCCGAAGGGAATCGCCGGAATCCGCCAGCAATTGAAGCTCATCGAGCACGAACCGCGGGACGATGATCGCCGTGCCGACGAAGCCGGTATTGCGCAGCCGCTCCAGCCGCCCGTCGATCAGGATATTGCTATCCACGATGAGCGGGAGGTCCTGCACGGAGCTCTGCCTGAAGCGCACATAAGGGATGATTAGCGAGAATTCATCGCGCCCGCTGCGGATGGCCAGCATCATGCCGAGGTAGCCGAAGGTGCTGTAAACCAGGAGGCCGACGATCCACTGGGTATCCTCGTTCGCATTGCGCAGGATATTCGAGGAGAGGAGCAGCCATGAGAAGAAGAGCCCGAGCAGGAGGCCAAACGTGGCCGACGAGAAGGTGCGGAGCGTGACCCCCTTCAGCAGACGGTCGGAGAGAACGACCAGAAGACCAAAGATCAGTCCGGCCGCCACGCCGAACTGCGGCGACTTGAACAACGCAGGCCCGACCGCGGCACCGACGAAGCAGGCAAAAATGACAAAGAGCGCCCGGAGAAGATTGAGAGTGCGTGCGGGTGTCACGGGAAAGGGACCCGGTCAGCGACGGGCAGGCGAAGCGGCCGGAAGCGCTTTGTTTTTGTAAAAGAGGACGCCGTGCTCGCGCAGGTTTGCGACGAGGGCCTTGAGGTCGGCCGACATCTGCTGGTCGTTGAGCAAGGTGGCGACCGGGCCGTTGCCGGTCTCGGCCCTGGCAAGCAATACCTGCACGGAGGCAAGGGTCTTCTGGGCTTGGTCGATGGCGGAGTGCACGTCCGAAGCATCTGCATTTACCGTGCCGAGCGTCACCTTAGCGGAGTCGATGGCGCTTTTTGCGTCGGTGATCGTGGCATCGAGGTCCCTCGAGGCGACATCAAAGTGATCGCTGGTCTGCTTCAGATGGGTGAGCGTATCGGCGATGTTCGCCTGGTTCTGGGCGCTCAGGATGCCTTCGTTAATCTTGTTGGTCACGACGGTCAGCTTCTGGATTTCCACGTTCAAGGAATCGAAGACCTTTTCCCCTTTGCCCGGCAGATCGCCCAGCAGACCGCTGGCGGCGGAGCCGTTGACGGTCTCGCCCGGGGCAAGCACCTGATGCGGATCGGCGGGATTGTAGGACGCCGGGTTGAAGTCCGCCCGGTCCTTGATCTCGACGAATTTATCCCCCAGCAGACCGGAACTGCCGATCTCCAAGGTGGTGGCGCGCGGGATCTTGACGTCGGAGAGAATCTTGAGGTCCACGCTGACGCCGGTACCGCCGGGGGCAATCACGGGCTTGTCCGCCACGTAGCCGATGCGGGCGCCGGCCAGGGTGACATCGGAGTTCTTGATGAGGCCATCGGCGCTCGGGAAGGTGACGGTGACTGGGTAATAGTGCTGGAAAAGCCCCTGGCCGAGGCGTCCGAACTTGAAAGCCATCATGGCTATGAATACCAGGCCGATGAGGACGAAAACGCCCGCCTTCAGTTCAAGGGCCTGCTCGCGATTGGGGTTACTGGCGCTCATGGGTGATGGATGCTTGTTTAATCATCGCTCAGCAGCTCGCGCGAGCGGCCTTCGATGAAATCGTGGATCAGTGGGTCTGTGGAGGCGCGCAAAGCGTCCGGCGTGCCGCGGAAGTAGACGCGCCCATCGTAGAGGTAGGCCACATGATCGGCCACGTGGAAGGCGCTCTTCATGTCGTGGGTGACGACGATGGAGGTGATGCCGAGCCGCTTCTGGAGCCGGCGGATGAGGCGGTTGATGGAATCGGCGACAATGGGATCGAGGCCGGTGGTCGGCTCGTCGTAAAGGATGCATTGCGGCTCCGTCACGATGGCGCGGGCAAGGCCGACCCGCTTGCGCATGCCGCCGCTGAGTTTCTCCGGCATTTTCTTCTGCTCGCCAGCGAGGTCCACCATCGCGAGGGCGCCGGCCACTTTCTCGTCGATGATCGCGGCATCCTTGAGGCCGTGCTCGCGCAGCGGGAAGGCGATGTTCTCCTCGACGGTCATGGAATCGAAGAGCGCGGCGCTCTGGAAGAGGACGGCGATTTTCTTGCGGACGCGGGAAAGCTGGCGCTCGGTGAGTGCGACGATGCTCTCGCCCTCGACAAGGACATCGCCCTTGTCGGGTTTCATGAGTCCGATGATGTGCTTGAGCAGGACACTCTTGCCGCCGCCGCTGCGGCCGACGATGACCAGGGTCTCGCCGGTGGCGACATCGAGATCGAAGCCCTTGAGGACCTGCTGCTCGCCAAGCTGCTTCCAGAGGTCGCGGATGGAGATGAGCGCCGGGCGCGTCTGGGCGGCGGACGATTCCCTGGCGGGGCTGGCGGCGCCTGTCATATGCCGGCCGGGAAGATCGCGTTGAGGATCATGGAGAGGAAGAAATTGATGATCAGAATAGCGAGGGAGCCGATGACCACGGCCTCCGTGGGGGCGCGGCCAACGCCGACGGCGCCCTCCTTGGCATTGAGCCCCTGGTGGCAGGAAACGAAAACGATGATGAGGGCGAAAACGAAGCCCTTGGTAAGCGCCATCTTGATGTCCCGCGAGCCCGTGAAGGAGAGCATGTAATCGAGGTAGTAAGCGCCCTGCACGTCCAGCAGTACGACCGCGACGACATAGCCGGCCACTATGCCAAGCCCGACGCATTCCGCCACCAGCAACGGCATGGAAATCATCATCGCGAGCACACGCGGGACGACGAGGTAATCGACAGGGTAAACCCCCAGCGCCCGCAGGGCGTCAATCTGCTCGGTCACTTTCATGGTGCCGATCTCCGCGGACATGGCAGCGCCGACGCGCCCGGCGAGCATCAGGCCGGTGAGCACGGGGCCCAATTCCCGGAACATCGACACGGAAACCACCGCGCCGACGGCGGAATCCATTCCGAGCCGATGAAACTGGAAATAGGTCTGGGCGGCGAATACCGCCCCGGTGAACCCTCCCGTGACCAGCACCACGAGCTGTGAGCGGTAGCCGACCTCCAGGAGCTGTCCCATGAAGAGCTTCCAGCGGATGGGGGCGGTGAAAATGGAGCGAAAACTGTCGATCGCCAGCAGGAGCAACTGGCCGAGGTAGCCGCAAAAGCCGAGCACATTTTGCCCAATGAGGCGGATAAACGAGGTCATCGCGAGTGGCTACTTAAACGCAGCCCCCGCATCGCGCAAGCCGGGGGAGCATTCCGGCGCGATTCTTTGCGAAAAAGCGGGCTTCCACCCCCGACCGTTATTTCTTTCCAATCGGCTGTGGTAGATTCGTCACCGAAACCGAAGACATTGCGTTGAGCAGAGAGACCGCACTTTTTTTGGCCCAAGGGCGAATGACTGGCTGAGGGATGGTCGCTTTTGCCTTACGCCGCGGCCGGATTGAGCGCTTCGATTTCTCGCGCGGCTTGCGTGTAATAGTCTTCATGGCGTTTAGCGTAATGGAGAGCGCCCTTCGGGGCAAGTTCGGTTACACGGATCACCATGGATTTTCCACGGACATTCTCAGCCCCCATGTTATGCAAGAGCAGGAAGGCAATCCGTGGATGGTCGTCGTAGTACCGGAGCAGTCGCAGGGTGGATATCTGCACATCTCGATGATTCCCCGGCAGGTCCCTTAGCGGAACACCCCGGCCTTCTTTCCTGGCGCGTTCTACAGCGCCATAGAGGGCAAGCTCTATATCGCGAAAAACGTACGCGATCTCCACCCGCCACCCGTGGGCGAGCGCGAGGTCGATCATTTTCCGCGACCACGAGTACTCCTTCAGTTCCGTCCCAAGCGATGTCCGCAAGCTCGGCTCCTTGCAGCGCATGGGTCTTTCCGGCACCCCAACCACCCGCCATGAACCTGAGCACTGTTCTCCCATTGCGGTTCTCGATTTCTCGACGCAACCTGCCTTGGGCATAACGCCATGCCAAATCCCAACCTGGCACCAAGTCGCGCGCCTGCCCCTTGGGTGAATCGCGATAACGGGTGTCAAGAAAACGCGCGAGGTCCGTACTAACGATCTTCCCGCCACGCGCCTCTGGGAGCGCGTTGTAGATCGCGTCCGCTTGTTCAGCGTTTCGCAAAAGTGTGGCGAAGGCATCCCGTGCGGCACGTTGTTCGGCGTTCATTGTTCCCCAGCTGCCGACGGACGTGGATTCCAATACCCGCTATGGATATTTTGAGCCGCAAGCTCAGACCGACCCGAGGGCCTGGGTCTTGTTTTTCGGGTTCAACTCCGGCGGGATCGAGCCGACGATACGGGCCTCGAGGGAGAGTTTCCGGAAAATTCCACGGATTTCGTGGATTGTGAAGGTCGGCTCGTCGAACTCCAGGTACACGATGTCGTGGTTCGGGTCCACCTTGTACCGGAGACCGGGCAGTGCCTCGAGTTCATGGTCCAGCTCGAGGACCTTTTCCAGGGTTCTCACGCCAGGGGCGTAGATTTCGAGTTCGATCATGGCGCTCACGTACCTCTTAATAACGGCTGAATTCCCCGCGGTAGCAAACAAATTTTGAGCGCGGCGGTTGCCCCGGGGGCGTCGCCTTGATAAAACCGCCGAACTTTTCCCCATGCCGCGCGATACTTCTCTTCACAAGATCCTCCTCATCGGCTCCGGCCCCATCGTCATCGGGCAGGGGTGCGAGTTCGATTATTCCGGCGTCCAGGCCTGCAAAGCACTGCGGGAGGAGGGGTACGAGGTCGTCCTGGTGAACTCCAACCCGGCCACGATCATGACCGACCCGGAGTTCGCCGACAGGACGTATATTGAAGCGATCACCCCGGAGGTGGTGGAGAAAATCATCGCCCGGGAGCGGCCGGACGCGCTGCTGCCGACGCTGGGCGGCCAGACGGCGCTCAATTGCGCCATGGACCTTGTGAAAAACGGGGTGCTGGAGAAGTACAACGTCCGGCTCATCGGGGCGAACGCTGCGGCAATCGCCAAGGGAGAGGACCGGCTGCTGTTCAAGGAGGCGATGATCAAGATCGGGCTGGATGTGCCGCGCTCAGGCGTGGCGCACTCGCAGGAGGATGCGCGGAAGATCGCGCTGGAGATCGGGTCGTTTCCGCTGATCATCCGGCCGGCATTCACGCTCGGCGGGACCGGCGGCGGCATTGCCTACAACCGGGAGGAATACGAGGCGACGGTGGCGCGCGGGATCGATCTCTCGCCGGTCAGCGAGGTGCTGATCGAGGAGTCGCTCCTGGGGTGGAAGGAATTCGAGATGGAGGTGATGCGGGATCGCAATGACAACTGCGTGATCATCTGCTCGATCGAGAACGTCGACCCGATGGGCGTGCATACGGGCGATTCCATTACGGTCGCGCCGGCGCAGACGCTGACGGATCGGGAATTCCAGGTGATGCGCGATGCGTCGTTTGCGGTAATCCGGGAGATCGGCGTGGAGACGGGCGGGTCGAACATCCAGTTTGCGGTGAATCCGGAGAATGGGCGGATGACGGTGATCGAGATGAATCCGCGTGTGTCGCGCTCCTCCGCGCTGGCGTCAAAGGCGACGGGGTTCCCGATTGCGAAGATCGCAGCGAAGCTGGCGGTCGGTTACACGCTGGACGAGGTCCGCAACGATATCACGCGCGAGACACCGGCGAGCTTCGAGCCGACCATTGATTATGTGGTGGTGAAGGTGCCGCGTTTCACGTTCGAGAAATTTCCGCAGGCGGATCCGACATTGACGACGCAGATGAAGAGCGTGGGCGAGGCCATGGCCATCGGACGAACCTTTAAAGAGAGCCTGCAAAAGGCGCTGCGGTCGCTGGAGGTGAAACGCTTCGGCCTGGTGGGCGACGGCGCGGAAAAGATGGTGTCGCCGGATGAGCAGCGCCGGCTGCTGAGGGTGCCGAATGCGGAGCGGATTTTCCATCTCGGCACGGCATTCGCGAATGGGATGACGATCGACGAGGCGTATGAGCTGACGCGGATCGATCCGTGGTTTCTCCATAACATCAAGCAGATCGCGCTGGAATCGGCAGCGCAGGCCATTGACGGCGCGGCGCCCTCGCGCGAGCGGCTGCTGCGGCTCAAGAAGCTCGGTTTTTCCGACCGGCAGATCGCGATCGCGAGCCATGCCTCGGAGGACGAAGTCCGCGCGCAGCGCAAGGCGCACGGGATTCTCCCGACTTACCGCCTGGTGGACACCTGCGCGGCGGAGTTCGAGGCTTACACGCCTTATTATTACTCCACCTACGGCGATGAGAATGAGCGGCGCGACGGCGACAAACGGAAGGTCATTATCCTGGGTGGCGGGCCGAATCGCATCGGCCAGGGGATCGAGTTTGACTATTGCTGCGTGCACGCGGCATTCGCGCTGAAGGAGCTCGGGTTTGAGACCATCATGGTCAACTCGAACCCGGAGACGGTCTCGACCGATTATGACACGAGCGACAAGCTCTACTTCGAGCCGCTGACGCTGGAGGATGTGCTCAATATCTGCGACCAGGAGAAGCCGTGGGGCGTCATCGTGCAATTCGGCGGGCAGACGCCGCTGAACCTTGCGCGCGGGCTCGAGCAAGCGGGCGTGCCGATCATTGGCACATCGCCGCGGTCCATCGAGATCGCGGAGGATCGCAAGCTCTTCTCGGCAATGCTGGACAAGCTGAAGCTGCTCCAGACACCGAGCGGCACGGCGACCAATGAAGCGGAGGCCATTGCCGTGGCGGACCGCATCGGCTACCCGGTGCTGGTGCGGCCGAGCTTCGTGCTGGGCGGTCGGGCGATGGAGATCGTTTACAACGAGGACGATCTGCGCCGGTATATCCGCAATGCGGTCGAAGCGAGCCCTGAGCGGCCGATCCTGGTGGATCGATTTTTGGAAGATGCGGCGGAGGTGGATGTGGATTGCATCTCCGACGGCCAGCAGGCCGTCATTGGCGCGATCATGGAGCATATCGAGCAGGCCGGCATTCACTCCGGCGACAGCGCATGCGTGATCCCGGCGTTTTCGCTCACGGAGCATGTGAAGACGGAGATCGCGCGGGCGACCAAAGCGATGGCGAAGGAGCTCAACGTGCGCGGGCTGATGAACGTGCAATTCGCAGTGAAGGACGAGAAGGTCTACGTGCTGGAGGTCAATCCGCGCGCATCGCGGACGGTGCCGTTTGTGAGCAAGGCAATCGGCGTGCCGCTGGCGAAGTATGCCGCGCGCATCATGGCGGGGGAGACGCTGGCGGACATTGGGTTTCACGAGGAGATCATCCCGGCGCATTTCTCGGTGAAGGAGGCGGTGTTCCCGTTCATCAAGTTCCCCGGCGTCGATATCGCACTCGGGCCGGAGATGAAGAGCACGGGCGAGGTCATGGGGATCGACGCCGATCTCGGCATCGCCTACGCGAAGGCCCAGATGGCCGCGCAGCCGCCGCTGCCAAAGGGAGGCAATATCTTCATCTCGGTGAAGGATTCGCAGAAAAAGGATGTCGCGCTGCTGGCGCGGGATTTCCACGCGCTCGGGTTCAAGATTTACGCGACCGCCGGCACCGCCGCCGCGATCAAGGCGGAGGGGACGCCGGTGCATAAACTGTACAAACTCTCCGAGGGCCGCCCGCATGTGCTGGACATGATCAAGAACGGCGAGGTCAGCTTCATCATCAACACGCCGGCCGGCAAGACGCCGCGCGAGGACGAGGTGAAGATCCGCAGCGCGGCGGTGGCCCAGCGCATCCCGATCATGACGACGATGCGCGCCGCCAAGGCGAGCGTGCGCGGCATCCGCTCGCTGCGGGAGCACGGATTTGGCGTGAAATGCATCCAGGAGTATCACGCGAAGCCGAAGTGAATCTGATGAAAAGCCGCTCCATGAGATGCGCGGCGGGCGCGATCCTCGCACTGCTCCTCGCCACGGGGCTCTGCAAGGCGGAGGCGTGGAATCCCAATCCGCCGCTGCACAAGGTGGCGACGCTGCTGATGACGTGGCACGACGACACCCGCAACCGCGATATCCCGGTCAAAATTTATTACCCGGCGGATGCGACGGCGCCCTGCCCGATGATCATTTTCTCCCACGGGCTGGGTGGGAGCCGGGCAGGTTATTCCTACCTCGGCGAGCGCTGGGCGGAAGATGGGTACATCAGCGTGCATCCGCAGCATCTGGGGAGCGACGATGCGGTGTGGCAGGACGCGGGGGCGGATGGATACGCCGCGCTGACGCAGGCGGTAGCGAACCCGCAAAATGCAATTAACCGCGCGCTGGATGTGCCTTTTGTCATTAACAAGATGCTGGCGCTGAACAAGACGGCCGGAAGCCCGCTGGCGGGGCTGATCGATCCGACGAAAATCGGCATGGCCGGTCATTCCTTCGGCGCGTGGACCACACTGGCGGTAGTGGGCGAGAAAATGAAGACGGGTGTGACCTTCCTGGATCCGCGCATCAAGTCTGCCATCGCGATGAGCGCGCCGGTGCCGGGCGGGGCGGTGGCGGCTGCGGGGCAATTCACCGATATCAAGGTGCCCGTTTTCCATATGACGGGGACGCTGGACGATAGCCCGATCGGCGAGACGAAGGCGGCGGATCGGCGCATCCCGTATGATCAGTCGTCCACACCGGGGACTTGCCTCGTGATTTTCAATGGCGCGGACCACATGGTATTCTCCGGGCACGCCATTGCGGCGATGGGGCGGAATGATGCGCGCTACCAGGCGCTGATCCTGCCGGCATCGCTGGCCTTCTGGGACGCCACGCTGCGCGGGGATGCGTCGGCGAAGGATTGGCTGTATGGCGGGGGTTTCGCGAAGATGCTGGGCAGCCAGGGGACATTCGAGAAGCGGTGAGCGCACTGCGGGCGTGACTTCGCGCCCAATCCGTTTTGAATGACTGGCGCGTGCGACTCGCAGTACTCAACCCAGGCGGGAACGACCGTGAACAAAGCTTCCCGGCCGGCGCCGGCGCTCCGGATGACGCCGTGCCGCATCCGCCGGTGAATTATCACGCCTACGCGGCATGCACGCGCGGGACATTTTACCGCGATGCCGGACGCATCCCGCCCGGCGGGCAGGCGGTGCTGCTGGTGCTGCGGCGGGACTTGAAGATGTGCCTGAAGGCGCTGCGGCTCTTGAAAAGCGACGGGCGCACGGTGGCCGTCTCGCTCAAGGAAAGCGGGATGCACCAGGTGGCGCAATTGCTGGGCGACGCGGAGAATATGGCGCTTTTCCGCGAGATTTGCGCGGCGGCGGACGGATGCATCGCGAGCACGTCCAATCTCGCGGGAATCTATGAGGCGGCAGGCGGGAAAAACGTGCGCTTCATCCCGACGCCGTACCCGGTGGAGTCCGCGATCTGGAATTTCGAAAGGCCGCTGGAGATGCGCGCAGGGATTTTCATCGGAACGCGCGAGTGGGATACACCGTCGCGCAATCATGCCGCCGCGCTCATGCTGGCGGCGAGCCTCGGCGCGCCGGTCACGGTCATCAATGAAGATGGCCGGGCTGGCCGCAAGCGCATCGAGGCGGCCGGCATCGCCAATCCGCGGGTGATCGAGGGGAAGCTGCCGTACCCGGGTTACCTGCGCCTGATGGCCAGCCACCGGCTCGTCTTGCAGCTCGACCGCAGCGCCGTGCCGGGACAGGTGGCCGGCGACGCGCTGCTGTGCGGCCTGCCGTGTGTCGGCGGTGACGGCGCCATCGAGCGCATCGCCTACCCAGGCATCTGCGGCTCCGGGCGCGACCCGCAGGCGTTGCGCGAGATCGCCGCGGAGCTGCTTGCCTGCGATGGGGCCTGCGCCGCAGCCGGGATGGAAGCGCGGCAACTGGCTGTGGCGCGACTCTCCTTCCCTGCCATCGCGGCGGAGCTGGGGAGTTACTTCACAAGCTGCGGTTAAACAGCAGCGCGCTATCGCAGGAACGCCTCGTGCAATCCACCGTCCACGGTAATGACCTGGCCGGTGGTCTTGCTCAACTGATCGGTAAGTAAAATGTAGAATGCCTCAGCCTGGTCGGCGGGCGTGATTGGCGACTTGGTCAGCGTGCGGTCAGCGTAGAACTGCGCGAGCTTGGTGGTAAGTGATTCCGTCGGCTCATCGTCGGAGTACGGGATGTTATACTTGGCCAGCGAGCCGATCACGCGGTCGCGCGGGAACATGGCGCTGCCTTGCACCACGGTCGCCGGAGCCACGCCGTTGACGCGCACCAGCGGGGAGAGTTCCACTGCAAGCTCGCGCACCAGATGATTCGCGGCGGCCTTGCTGGTGTCGTAAGCGATGCTCCCCTTCTTGGATACGACGGCATTGGCACTCGTGGTGAGGATCAGGTTTCCGCGAAGGCCTTGCTTGCGCCATGTCGGCGCGGCTTCGTCGCCCACCAGGTAGAGACCAGTAACATTGATGGAAAAAGTAAGTGCCCATTTCTCATCCGGAATATGTCCCGTGGTATCCGACGGCACGAAGATACCGGCGGTAACTGCGATGGAATCAAACCCGCCATAAGCCAGCGCAACCTCGTCCAGCATCCGGCGGATGCTTGCGCGGTCGGTAATATTCGCCGCAAGGCCCACCGCCGGGCCGCAGCCGGAGATGCCGCTGCCGGCGACTCCGATGCCGGGTCCGTACTTGCCGGTGATTTCCTTCGCGGTCGCCTCAGCCGACGCCTTGTTCAGGTCAACGCAAACGACATGGGCGCCTTCCTTGACGATGCGGTGCGCCACTTCCCTGCCGATGCCGCTGCCGGCGCCGACCACGCAGACGACCTGCCGGGCGAGTGACTTCTCCGCGGGCATGCGCTGCAGCTTCGCTTCCTCGAGCAGCCAGTACTCAATATCGAAGGCCTCCTGCTGCGGCAGCGCGATATATTCATCGATCGCCTCCGCGCCGCGCATGACTTCCACGGCGCAGTTATAGAACTCAGCGGTAACTCGTGACTCGGACTTATCCTTGCCCCACGCAATCATGCCGAGGCCGGGTATCAAAATGACCGTCGGACTCGCATCGCGCATGGCCGGGGAGTTGGCGTGCTTGCAGCGATTGTAATACGCGGCGTAATCGTCGCGATACTTGGCGAGGCCGTCAGCAAGTTTCTTCTCAAGGGCGGCAATATCGCCGGTGGCGGGATCCCAATCCACGTAAAGCGGCTTGATCTTGGTCCGCAGGAAATGATCGGGGCAGCTCGTCCCCAGCTCCGCGAGGCGCGGAGCATCCTTGGAATTGACGAAACGCAGAATCTTCTCGTCGTCCTGGATGGTGCCGATGAATCGTTTCTGCCGCGATACCTGGCCGCGCAGCCACGGCAGGATGGCGGCGAATACCGCGTGGCGTTTGCTTTCCTCAAGCGTCTGGTATTTCTGGCCGCCGAATGCCATCGCGTCGCCACCCTTCGCTGCATATTGCTCCTCGATGTAAGTGGCAGCCTTCTCGATTAACTCCAGAGACAGTTCATAACATGCCTTGTCGTCGTCGGCCCAATTAATCAATCCATGCTGGCCGAGGATCGCGCCCTTCGCATTCGGGTACTGGCGGCAGACGGATTGCAACTGAAGGCCAAGGTCGAACCCGGGCCGCTGCCATGCAGTCCAGATCACATCGTCACCGTAAATCTTTTTGGTCAGCGCAGCGGAATTCTTCGATGCGGCGACGGAGATGGCCGCATTCGGATGGGTGTGATCCACATGCTTGTAAGGAACGAACGAATGCAGCGGCGTATCGATCGACGAGGCGCGCGGATTGAGATTGAAGGTGGTGTGCGCATACATCCCAACCATGGCGTCCTCGATGGCGGTTTTTGGGCCAGGTTCCGGTGCGCCGCCGTATACCTTTTGCAGGCCGATCAGACGCTCCTGGTAGAGTGAGGCGAAGTTTTCCAGCTTCGAGGTGCGCAGGTCGCCGCCGGATCCCTTGACCCAGAGCACTTCCACCTGCTCGCCCGTAAGCGGATCCTTCTCCATGATCTTCGCGGAGGTATTGCCACCGCCGGTATTGGTGATGCGCTGATCCGCGCCGAGGATGTTCGAGCGATAGATGAGCCGGCTGGCCGGAGTCAGTGCGGCAGCGGTGGCGTCATCCCAAAGGTAAGTGACAAATTGGTGAGGCTTCATGTTATGTTGGTCGGAGGATTGGTTACTTGGAGAGTTGACGGAATCGATCAAAAGCTGCCTCCCACGCCGCGCGATCCTGCGGGGTGTAAGTGGTCACGGGGAAGGAATCCCTCACGATGCCGCGCAGGGCTGCGAGCGATGGGATATCCTTGAGCGCGATGGCCTGGACAAGCAAATTGCCAATGGCGGTTGCCTCGACCGGCCCCGCGATGACGGTGCAGCCGATGGCATCCGCGGCGGCCTGGTTGAGCAGCTTGCTCTGGCTTCCGCCGCCGACAATATGCAGCCGGGTAAGTTTGCGGCCGGTAAGTTCGATGAGTTGCTCAAAGGAGATGCGGTAAGTCAAAGCGAGGCTCTCCAGGATGCAGCGGGTAATTTGTCCGGGCGTCGCCGGCACGGGCTCTCCCTGCGCTTCGCACAGCTCCTGGATCTTGCGCGGCATCTGTTCGGGGCGCGCGAGACGCGGGGAATTGGGATTGATCAGCGAGCGAAGCGACTCGGTCTCCAGGGCCATGTGAGTCAGCTCGTCGTATCCGTAATCGGTTCCGTCCTTGGCCCATGCGCGACGGCACTCCTGCAGCAACCAGAGGCCTGAGATATTCTTGAGAAACCGCGTGGTGCCGTCGTGTCCGGCCTCATTGGTGAAGTTCGCCTTCCGCACCGCTTCATTAATTAGCGGCGCCGGTAACTCCACACCAATAAGCGACCATGTGCCGGATGATAGATAAGCCCAGTCATCACCTTCCGCAGGCACGGCGGCGACCGCGGCGCCGGTATCGTGCGAGCATGTTGCGACAACCTGGACACCGCTTAGATTGGTCTCCGCGGCAACATCCTCAAGGACCGGCCCGAGGATCGTGCCTGATGGTACCAACTCCGGAAAATGCCGCGGATTAAATCCGAATAGCTTGATCAAATCCGCGGACCATTTGCGCTCGCGCGTGTTATAAACCTGCGTCGTGCTTGCGAGGCTGATCTCGGCGACTGCCCGGCCGGAGAAGAGGTAATTAAAGTAATCCCCGATCAAAAGGAATCTGTCGGTAATGGAGAGCACCTCCGGCAACAGCTCAAGGTCTGAGATGAACTGGTAGAGCGTGTTGATGGACATGAACTGGATGCCCGTCTCGCTGAAAATGCGCTCCTCTCCCGCCTTTGCCAGCGCCATCTCGTACGGTATCTCCGTGCGGGCATCGCGGTAATTGAAGGGAATTGAAAGTTGCGGCTCATTGTCGCGCACCAGCACATAATCGACGCCCCACGAATCGACGCTCACGCTGCGCGCGGCGATTCCGCGGTCGGCCACTTTGCGCAGGCCGCGCTTCAGCTCCTCGAAAATCCGCAGCGTGTCCCAGCGATAGGTGCCAAGAATACGAGCGGGGCCATTGGAGAAACGGTGGATTTCAGCGATTTGCAGCCGGCCATCCTCAAGAGTGCCGAGCATGACCCGGCCGCTCTCCGCGCCGAGGTCGCAAGCGATGTAGTATTGGGGGTTCATGATTGGAGGGATTTGCGGGGGTTGAAGTGGGTGCGGGGAATTCCGGCAGCGGCGCCAGCGGCGGGGCCTGCATCGGTGAGGAGCGTATCAATATCGCCCCACGGCGCCAGAAAGACCGGGGCGCGCCGGCCCAGTTTTGTCGCGTCCAGGCAGAGGACGGTCCGTTTTGCTGAGGCAATGAGCCCCTTTTGCAATTCCACGACATCTTCGCGGGTATTCCATGCGCCCTCCTTGTCGGCAGCCTCGGCGCCCAGGAAGGCGACATCGATCTTGTAGAAAGCCAGGCCATTGCCGGCGGCAGGGCCGATCAGGACAGACTGGCGCGGCAGCAGTTCGCCCCCCAGGATGTGAACACGGATACCCTGGACGGCCGCGAGCAGTTCAGCGACGGGCAGATTGTTGGTTAGAACCGTAAGCGGAACCACCGGCTCGCGCTGCAACTCCTCGGCGATGGCAAAAATGGTGGTCCCGGCATCGAAGAAGCAGGTTGATCCTTGCTGGATCAACCGGATGGCATTGAGCGCGATCTTCTGTTTTCCACCCGCGGAAAGGCGTTGGCGCTCGAGAAAGGAGGGAAACCGGTAATTGGAATCGGAGAGCGCGCCTCCCGGAGTGCGGCGGATGTGTTTGCCGGCGGCCAGGGCGTTGAGGTCGCGGCGGGCGGTCGCCTCGGAGATATGGAAATGGGTGCAAACCTCGTTCAGCGGGGCGTAGGAGCGCTGCTGGAGCCATGCGGCGAGTCGCTCGCGGCGGGCTGAAACGATGTGGAGGGGGACTTTCATTGGACGGTGCGGGGAGCGCCGGGGCGGAAAGAAATTCCCTCTGGATATGATTGAAGTCAATCATAAAAATATGGAGGGTAGCCAAATTTTGTCTTTTTAGGGGGTCTACCCCGCCGTTTGGCGCCTTGGATTTGCCGCTGGCTGTCGTGGCGGGTACATGTAGACCCCGGATGCAGACGATCCTACCCATCCCTGAGGTAAAAATCCTCGCCCCATCCCAGTGGCTGGCGCTGGAAGCAGCTCACCACGCCCGCGTGGCCCCGTGGCTGGATGAGCATTCCTCGAGGATGCGCCGCGGCGAGGCTCATCCTGTTTATGATTTCCTCTTCACCTACTACAGCTTTACTCCGGCACAGTTCCGCCGCTGGCATCCCGGTCTGGGCGTTGTCTTGAGTGGTCCCGAAGCGGAACGTTTCCTCTCCTGGCGCGGTTATGGACGCATTGGCGAAGGCATCGGCGCATCCCTTGAGGAAATCCGCCCCGGTCGCCTTCCAGCTCTCCGCTGGATGCTTGCGATGCTGGAAGGCTCCCAATCGCGCCCCGCCCGCTATGGCTGTTATGGCCTTCACGAATGGGCCATGGTTTATCGCTCATCGGCTGTCCGCCATCCTCATCCCCTGCGCATGAGCGCCGGCGATCTGGCTGCATTCGTGGAATCCCAGGCAATCTGCTGCACCCATTACGACGCCTTCCGTTTCTTTACCCCGGAGGCTCGTCCGCTCAATCGCGTGCAGCCGGAGCGGGCCACCACCGCGGAGCTCGAGCAACGCGGCTGCCTCCATGCGAACATGGACCTCTACAAATGGGCCTACAAGCTGGTCCCCCTCACCTCGTCACGGCTGATCGCCGATTGCATGGAGCTGGCGCGTGAAATTCGGGAGATCGACATGCGCGCCAGTCCGTATGACCTGGCGCATCTCGGGTTCGAGCCCATCCGCATCGAGGAGCCGGAAGGACGCGCGGAATATGACTCCCTGCAACGCCAGTTCGCGCTCCGGGCCGAGCCATTGCGAGGCGAGCTGATCTCCCTCCTGCGCGGAGTTGTTCACACTCTCTGAGAAGAATTAATTAAATAAACCCTTTCTTCTTCTTAATCATAAGGGCGCCAATGGTGTGAACAACCGCCAAACGGCGTGTTCTTCACTGCATCCATGCGTGTTCCGCATCGGAGAGGTTTTGGGAATATCCCGACGGGTATCAGCCGGTGACCCGGAATGACTTGAGAATCCAACGGTTGTTGGACCGTTATCCTGAGTTATTCGGGAGTTGTTGGTGCGGGATTTTCGCCCGCGGCAGCCACCAATTTCCAGGTCTCCCGCTGCAAGGAATCGAGCGCCGCGGCAAAGTGCGCGTCCTTCTTGCTTGGCCCCTCGCCGCGGCCCAATTCGATCCCCTGCCAGGTCACCACCGCGGTGAATTGCTTGGAATGCTCCGGCCCGAGCTGGGAGGTGATCGAGTACTTGGGGCTTTGCGGGGCGATCGATTGCAGGATCTCCTGCAGTTTCCCCTTTGGGTTCACATCCATTGGCTCCAGCCGCAGATTCTCGATATCCGGCTGCGCCTCCCGTACGATAAAGGGTCGCACGGCATCGAGCCCGCCATCCAGGTACATTGCCCCCACCAGCGCCTCAAACGCATCCGCCAGCGCCGAGGCCCGCACCCGGCCGCCGCTCGATTCCTCGCCCTTGCCCATCATCAGGAAATTGCCAAGCCCGATCGCAATGGCGTGGACCTTGAGCCCCTCGCGTGAGACGAGCCGGGAGCGCATTTTGGTGAGCTGCCCCTCGGAGAAGTTCGGGAAGAGATTGAACAGATGCTCGGTAAAGACGAGCTGGAGCACGGCGTCGCCGAGGAACTCCAGCCGCTGATTATCAAAATGATGGCGCTGCGTCTCGTATCCCAGGCTGGGATGAGTGAGCGCCTCTGCCAGGAGGAGCGAGTTACGGAACTTATAGGCAATGCGTACTTCCAGGGGAGTCATGACAGGATATCAATGCCCGCGGATGAAGGCGGGAGCAAGGGTGGGAAGCGATCACGACGGAAGCGCCCAGTAATTACAGCGAGAGCAAAGCCCATGGAATCCGTGACTGCTACCACATCCCGCGCCGCAGAGAAATGCGGGAATGAAATTAAAACACGGTTATGGCGAAAAAAGTTTGTTTTGAGTTGAAGGGCATTCGGCAAAACGTGCAGATACTCAACGATGTCCCGGGAACTAGCGGCGCTGAAAGATTTTGAACTCACGAGGAAGTGCCTGGAGGGTGACGCGGAGGCCCTCATACAGATGCAGCGGAAATATGGGCGCGAGCTGACCACCTTCCTGCTGGGTGCAGGTGCGACGACGACGGAGGCTGACGAGCTACTGACGAATCTCTGGACGGACTGCATCACCGGCAAACCTTTGCTGCTGCGCTATCGCGGCACGGCGCCGCTCATCGCATGGCTCAAGACCGTGCTGATGAATGACCTCGTGGATCGACGCCGCCGGCAGACCGTGGAGAAATCCGCCAGCGACAAGCTCTCCGGCATGGATGGCCAGGGCGGTGCAGCGCGGCAGAGGAGAGCGGCATCGGATGCGCCGCTTTTCGGCATCATGCGGAGCGCGCTGACGACCGCATTCGGCTCCTGCCCGGCGGATGCCGTGGTGATGCTGCAACTGGTCCATCTCTACGGGCTCACGCAGCGCGAGGTCTGCGGCATCTGGGGTTACACGGAGTCAAAAGTCAGCCGGAAGCTCTCCGCCGCCGTCCAGCAGATCGCGCAGGAGACGATGAAGGCGATCGGCGATGCCGACGAATGGCTGGAAATCCAATGGGAGGATTTCCTCGATTTCTGCCGAGGGGTGGAGTGAGAGAGCTGGCGGCTTTGTAAGGCAATTCATTGAGCCGGGCCTCAAAAAGGACACGCGGGGCGATTCATCTGCAAGATCGGCACTCTCGCCCGCTATTAGGGGTAGTGAGCCGGGAGATCGATGATGTGCTGGCCTTTCTGGAACGATTCCAGATGGGGCCGGCAATGGAAAAGGAGCCCGTTCCGCTGCCCGATTTGCAGGACAGGCTGGAACGGTTTGCAGATGGATTGTGCGATGACGCGGAGCGGGAGGAGATCTGCGAGATCCTGCGCAACGATCCCGCCCTGGTCCGCTGGGTGGCCGAGCGCGTCAAGCAGCGGCGGAGGCAGTAGGCACCGCGGATGGGGATCCTGGGGGAGCGGACAGCGGGGGCGTCCACGCAGGACACGGCATTTTTTACCACGGATTACGCGGATGTTTTGGATTACACGGATGGTCGTCAGGCCTCCTGCGCGCATGATTGAATCTCCGCGTTCACAAGATATTTCCCCATCCGCGTAATCCGTGGTCAAAGAAGCCGGAATGATGGGTAGAGACGTTCGATGTCCGATAGAGCCCAACTCCTTCAATCTCCCTCCCCAAAATCATCCGTGGTCATCGGCAGGGGCCACGCGGACCGGAGGGAAGTGATCGTCTTCGTCTCCGGTCCGCAGCCACCCTGACGTAGTTTCAACAAACTAAGCGGGCCGGAATCGCGGTCTTGCAGAAAAAAAGCGACGAATGAAATAATTCGTGAAAACCGGGAGCGGCGGCGGGATGCCGGAGTTGGGGCGGTTCAAAGCAAACCTCATAACCACGGGCAGCGTGGGATTTATAACGCTGCCGGCCGGGAACATTTTGCAAAAATGGGGTGGCCGACGGGACTCGAACCCGCAACAGCCAGAACCACAATCTGGAGCTCTACCATTGAGCTACGGCCACCATTTTTGCGTTCCCGGCGCACCATTGCACCATCGGAATCGGGGTCAGGGACTGTAGCGGAATCCCCGGAAAGCTAAAGATGAATTTTGCAGGGGGGACGCCCGGACGCGGCAAAGGATGGAACGGGGTGGTTTTAGCCACAGATGAACTCAGATTGTTTTTGAAAAATACCCTGTGGATTTTTCGATCAACGTTTCTCCCGCGAAAGCCGGCCGTACCTCCGTCGCCTGGGGCGTTTGGGTACCGTCCAGTGCTCCATTCCGCCTCCCCCTTAATCTGTGTTCATCTGCGTTAATCTGTGGCTAAAACAAAGCCGCCCGCAGTCGTGACGCCCCCTACCCGCTGAATGCCAGGTTCTTCACGTGCGATGCGGCGGCGGCGTTGAGGACGTCCATGATCCGCTCGTGGGTGGTCTCGGGCGATGGGCGGACGATGACCGGGTCCTTGTCGCCGAATTGACTGATCGTGCTCTTGAAGAAATCGCGGAGCTTCTCGAGATTCTTGTCGCCCTTGTCGCCGTATGGCTGGTCATTGACGGCCACGTCGCCGTCGCCGGAGATATCGACGATGATCGGCGTCGAGGGGATGTCCGAGGCCTTGCCGCTGCCGCTGGGGAGATTCATCGCCAGCTCCTTTTCCACCACCTGCACGCCGGCGCTGGCCATGAAGAAAAGCATCAGCACGAAGACCACATCCACCATCGGTGCGATCTGGAATCCGATGTCGCCATCTTCTGAACCTACGGAGCCGGCCATATTCTAGGGTTGGTGGAAGGGAATTGGGAACTGAACGGGTTGAAAGGGTAAAATAACAGGAAACCGGAAATTGAAAAGCCGCCGTGTTATTGCGCCGGCGGTGCGGTGACGGATTCCTTGTTGACGACGGAGAAGGTGACATTCGCCACGCCGGCGCGGGCGACGGCGCTCATCACCTGCTTCATGAAAGACCACTTTACCGAGCGATCGGCGCGGATGAGGACGCGGGCGACCGGGTTGGCCTCGACGGCCTTCTGGATGGGCGCGACGATGCCGTCCGGACTCGGATAGGTAATGTCTGAAATCTCGATGGAGCCGATATTGTTAATGGGGACCCAGGCGATATTGATAATGACCTGGCCTGGGCTGTTCTTCGAGGCATCCTTGCCATCCGCTGCGACGGGCAGGGTGATGGAGTGATTGCTCTGGAGGACCTCCGTCGAGGAGATCGACATGAAGAACACCAGGAGGACCAGCAGGATGTCGATCATGGGCGCAATCTGGAACTCAGGATCCTCCTCGGGAGGATTCTTGCGTTCCTTCTCGGCCTTCTCACGATGGGTGAGTCTGTGCATCCGGGTGTAAAGCCTGCGCTGTCAGGAAAAAATCAGGCGGCCCAATCGAGCGAGGCGCCACAATGCGGGCAGGGATTGGTGCCGGGGGTGACGGCTCCGTTGCAGACCGGGCAATTGGTGGTCAGCGCCATCGAGACACGGCGGGATTGCGAAGCGCCGGGGGTGAGACCGGGCTGGCCGGCGTTGAAATTCTCGCCGATGCGCAGGCCCAGGAGCTCCTCGTAGGGGATGTCTTCCAGCAGCCGGCCGATCTTGTCATCGGCATAGACGATGACCTGCTGGGTCAGGTTGCGGAATACGTAATAGGAGATGAACGCAGGGATGGCGATAAAGAGGCCGCTGGCGGTGGCCATGAGCACCTCGCCGATGCTGGTGGCGAGGCCGCGCGGATCGCCGATGCCGCTGGCGCCCAGGACGGCGAAGGCTTTCATCATGCCGATGACGGTGCCGAGCAGACCGATCATAGGCGAGATAACCCCGATGACCGAGAGGTAGGAATTGCGGGTGCGCAGGCCCGTGGCCTCGCGCAGGGCGTACTCTGCCACGGTATCCTCCACCACCTCCTTGCCGCGGCCGACGCGCTCGAGGGCGCCCTTGATGATGTTGGCCAGGTAATTGTTATTCGCGTCGCAGGTTTCCCAGGCGCTCTGGTAATTGCCGGCGGCGATGTCGTTGGCCAGGGCATCGACCAGCGCCCTGGGCGCCATCTTCTCTTTGCGGAGCGTGATGATGTTCTGGATGACGAAGGTGACCATCGTGATCGAGGTGCCGAGGATGGCACACCAGATCGCGACGATGAGCGGGCCGCCATGCAGGATGACCTGGATGATGGAATCCGGCGCCTTGGGTGCGGGAGCGCCGGCATCCTGCGCAAGGGCGGAAACCGCGAGGAAGGGGAGAAGGGCGAGGGCGAGCGAAAGGCGTTTTTTCATCGTTGGGGAAGCGGCGGTTAAAGGGTTGGATGGGGGTGAGTGCGCTGTGGATTGGGGGGGAAGTTTTGGCGTCGTGATGGGGTTGCGCGCAGTACTAGGGGACCGCTACGCTGTGGCTCTTGCGCAGGGCGTCAGCTCGCTGCTGGGCGCCTGCTGCGGCGATGCGATCCTGAGGGAAGATGGTGACAGTGCGCAAATAATCTTCAAGGGCGCCCGAAAAATCCCCCGATTGCTCCTTGATCTCGCCGGAGACAAGGTATGCGCGGCCAATGAGGGCGGCCTGCTCTGGAGGCGGATTGCGCACGGCGAGCGCCTGGCCAAGCAAAGGGGCGATCTTGGCTTTGGCAGCGTCCAGATTCTTGTTGGCCACGTCGATGCCGGCAAGTCCGATGTTCAACGCCGACGTATCGCCATCGGGATAAGCCGCCTGGTAATCCCGGTAGGCCGCCTGAGCCTCCGGTACATGGCCGAGCGCGATGTAGATATCGCCGATCATCAGCATCGCCTCGCGCGCCCAATCCGTGGGCAGCCCGCGGTAGGTCTGGACCAGCGAGGTCGCGGTGCCGAGCGCGCCCTGGAGATCGCCCTGTGAGTATTGAGTAGCGGCCGCCGCGAATTCCGGCGGGGGGCTCATGCTGACTGCCGTGAGATTGGAAAAGGGCTCGACCATCTGCGCGTCGCCGATCTGGACGCTGACGCCCCCGGAAGTGACGCCGAGGATTTTCACCTGCTGCGTCTGGCCAGAACGGAGCGTAATCGTTTCCTGCCCGTGTGCGGGCCAGCGGGATGTCAGCAGGGCCGCCACGGAAAGAAAAAGAAGTTGTCGGGGAACGAAACAACGCCTTAGGTTCATCGCGCGTTGCGCAACGTAGGGAACGATGCGAGAGAACGCAACCCAAGAAGTTTTAATCATGACCAGCCTGTTCCGCCGCTATCAACAGCCCATTTTAATCGCCGTCACCCTGGCGATCATCATCACTTTCATCCTTTACTGGAACGGACCGATGGGCGGCAAGTTCGGGGGAGGCATCGGAGGGGGGGGTGAGAAATTCGGCTCCATCTATGGGCAGACCCTTTATGTCACCGACATCCAGCGGGACTTTAACAAGCTGCGCGTGGCCTACGGCCTGGGCCTGAGCCCGCTGGTGCAATCGCTCTCCGGCAACAGCGAATCGCAGGAGGGGCAGCTCGACTTTGTGATCAATATGCATGTGCTTGACCATGAGGCAGAAGCGCTACAGATCGCCCCGAGCGACCAGGAGGTGCAGGATGAGGAGGCGCGCGTGCCCGCCTTCCAGACCGACGGCAAATTTGACCCAAAAAAGCTCTCCGACCTGGTATCGGGATCGCTGCTTCCCTCGCTTGGGTTCACCGATTCTGTCATCGACGAGCTGGTGCGCGAACAGGTGAAGCTGAAAAAAGTGTCGGCGCTGGTGGGCGCCACCGTCGCCCTGTCGCCCGCGGAACTGGCCAACCGCTTTGCCGAATCGAACGAGAAGATGAGCGTCGCGGTCATCCAATTGAGCACGAGCGATCTCGAGAAGGTCATCCCGGTGAGCGATGGCGACGCGCAAAAGGCCTACGACACCCGCAAGGAGCAGTATCGCAGCGAGGAGCAGCGGAAGGTGGCAATCGCCGCGTTTGAGTTGACCCCGGACCAGAAGGGCCTCACCGGCAAGGATCGCACCGATGCACTGCAAAAGCTCGGTACGGCGGCATGGACCTTCGCCCAAGCCGTGGTGGACAAGAGCGCCAATTTTGCAGACCAGGCGAAGACTGCCGGCGCAAAGCTGAGCGAAACCGGACTTTTCACCACGTCCAACCCCGACCCCACGCTGGCGAACATCGAGACCGCGACTGCGGATGCCTACAAGCTGAGCAGCGATTACCCGAGCAGCGACGTGCTGCAGGGAGAGAATGGCTATTATGTGATCCACCTCGACGGCGTTGTGCCGAGCGCGCAACTGACTTTTCAGCAGGCGAAGCCGCAGATCATCGCGGATATCAAAAGCCAGCGTGCCGCGCAGATCATGCAAACCGAGGCCATCGGCGTGAAGGGGCACATCGCGGAGGAACTGCAGGCGGGCAAGTCCATTGAACAGGCGGCGAAGGATGCGGGCGTGAGCGCCGAAGTCATCCCGCCGTTCTCGCTGATGGAAGTGTCCAAGCTGGATATCCCTGATGCCCAGCCTATTGTGGAGAACGCAGTCTCGCTCAGCGCGGGGCAGTTCAGCGACTTTGTCCCCACCTCCACGGGCGGCATGTACGTCTATATGCAGAGCCGGACGCCTCCCGATATAACGACCACCGCGGTAGGCCAGGAGATGATGCAGCCGCAGTTTTTGCGGCAGAAACAGGAGGGCGCATTCCTGGAGTGGCTGCGCCTGGCCAGGCAATCGGCCCGGCTCGAGATGGCGCACAGCTGATAGCCGCGGGCGCACAGTCCCCGGGGGAAAATCCCCATGAGCAACCTTCCCTCCAACGATCAACCGCCGGCCAGCGCGGAGGTGGAGGAGCTGTTTGACGATGCGAACGGGGACCTCGCCATCGGCGAGCTCGAAAGCGCGGCGGAAAAGTACCGGCGTTGCGTGGAGCTCGACCCGGCCTACTTTGAAGGCTGGCACGCGCTCGGGATGGCGCTGATGAAGACCGGCCAGTACGAGGAGGCCATCCAGGCCGGCCTGAGGTGCGTGGAGCTGAAACCAAACGACCAGCTCGCATGGTCCAGCCTCTCCCTTTTCTACGTGCGCAACGGCAACATCAAGGAGGCCGAGGCGGCCGGTGGAAAAGCGCGCATCCTTTCGTGGGGTGGAAAGGTTAAAAAGGAATGAGACCGATTTTCGCCGCCCTCCTGCTGTTGCCGCTGGCCGCGCTGGGCCAGGGGGCCGCATCCCCCACCCCGACTCCCGGCCCCACCCGTACTGCGCTCTGGCGGTGCGACCTGCCGGGAGGCGTTTACGAGGTGGCGATCCGGAACATCATCTCGGTGAGCACTCACGAGTATGTCGTGGATGGCGCCGCACGTGTAACGGAAATGAACATAGACACCCAGGGCAACCTCGAGGTCCGGTTCTATTATATGGAGCCGTTGGTGTCCTCGGCGCCGGATGGGATCGGCCAGTCGGTCCTCGATAAGGCCCAGTCCCTTGCAAACGAGGCGGCTTCCCGGCTCAACCCAAGCGATCAGCCTCCGTGGGAGAAGGTGATGAAGAACTATCCGACCACCACCCACGCCCACACAGTGGAGTACCGGCTCGATTCGCTGGACGATCTCCAGAAGCTGTTCAACAGCGCGGATGCGGCGTTTCGCAGCGGTCAGAACACGCAAATCACGATTACCGAGGATACCACTCCAAGCGAGTGATCGGAGCCGGTGTGCCAGGCCGAGCTTATGAGGTAAGGTACTGATGGTGAGTTAGTTGTGTTATGAAATACGCGGGAACACGGAGGGGTTAATCGGCTGTATCAAATTCGCGGATAATTGGGCCATGGCACGGCGGGTGCTTTAGGACTGCCATGAACTTAAACTGCACAGGCCGCCGGCTCGATCATCGGGTCGCCTTGGGCAGGAATCGTGGGGGTAAATAAGATGCTTTTACTCCAAGGCACGGTCCTGGTCCTCGGCGTCTCGATGTTCATCCTCGGTATGCTGATCCTGGAAGATTAACCGCCGGACGGTTGTTCCCCCTGCGAAGGGTGGAATGATCAATGTGGTTCTCCTGCTGTCGCTCAGCGGGAACGGATGGCCCGCCCCTACCCTGAACCGCTCTGTTTCTTGATCCAGATCTGGATGATCGCCAGATCCGCCGGGGTGATCCCGCTGATCCGGGCTGCCTGGCCGAATGTGAGCGGCTGGACTTCCGATAGCTTTTGGCGCGCTTCGCGGCGCAGACCGGGAAGCGTCGCGTAATCGACCCCTCGCGGCAGCGGCAGGGATTGCCCGGCCGCGGCCTTGGAAATCGCCAATTGTTCACGGACGATGTACCCCTCGTACTTCAGGTTCGTCTCGAATTGCTCCCAGATATCTTCCGGGTATGCGGCGCGGATGTCTTCTGGCAGCGCAGAGGCTGTCGAATCCGATCGTTTGAGCCAGCGGATCAACTCGGTGCCATCGAGACGGAGACGCGGGGCTGCGGCTTCGAGGGTCTGGAGCGCGTCCTGTTTTTGGCGGAAGCGGTTCCAGCGACGGTCGTCGACGAGGCCGGCTTCGCGTCCGCGCGGAGTCAAACGGAAGTCCGCATTGTCCTGGCGGAGGAGCAGCCGGTGCTCGGCCCTGCTGGTGAACATGCGGTAGGGCTCGTTCGTGCCCTTGGTGACGAGGTCGTCGATAAGGACCCCTATATAAGATTCCGCACGGCCGAGGATGAGCGGCTCAGCCCGGTGGAGCTTGAGGGCGGCGTTGGCGCCGGCCATCAATCCCTGGGCTGCGGCTTCCTCGTACCCGGAGGTCCCATTGATCTGCCCGGCGAAGTAGAGGCCCGGGATGCGCTTGGTCTCCAGGGTGGGGAAAAGCTGGGTGGGCGGGCAGAAATCGTATTCGACGGCATACCCTGGACGCATGATCTCGGCGTTCGTGAGGCCGGGGATTGTGCGGATGAAATCGTACTGGACCTCGAATGGCAGGCTGGTGGAAACGCCGTTGACGTAATATTCGCCCGTGTGCCGGCCCTCCGGCTCGAGGAAGAGCTGATGGCTCTCCTTGTCCGCGAATTTGACCACCTTGTCCTCGATGGAAGGACAGTAGCGGGGGCCCGTTCCCTCGATCCGGCCACAATACATGGGGGATTTATCGAGGTTTGAACGGATGATATCGTGGGTGCGGGAGATCGTGTGGGTGATCCAGCACGGGAGTTGTTCCACGTGGAACTTTCCTTCCTTCAGGCCATTGAGGGAGAAGATGTCGTTCTCCCCGCGCTCCAAAAGCTCGGGCATGAAAGTGAAGGCGGGGGGCGGTTCATCCCCATCCTGGCGTGCGCAAACGGTGAAATCGATGGAGCGGCCTACAAGCCGGCAGGGGGTGCCGGTCTTGAACCGGCCGATCTCGAATCCCAGTTCCTTGAGGCTGTCACTCAATGATGAGGAGGCGTCGCCCATCCGGCCGCCGGCCTGGTTCTGGAGACCGACGTGAAGAAGGCCGCGCATAAAAGTGCCGGTGGTGACGATCACCGCCCGGCCGAGGTAACGGCTCCCGAGATTGGTTTCCACTCCTGTGGCCCCGTTATCGTCGATGAGGATCCGGATGGCGTTGCCTTGCTTCAGATCGAGCCGGTCAGTGGTTTCCAGGGTTGCCTTCGCGCGGAACTGGTAAGCCTTCTTATCACACTGGGAGCGCGGGGCGCGGACGCTGGGTCCCTTGGCGCCGTTCAGCATCCGGCACTGGATGGCGGTGGCGTCGGTATTGATGCCCATGAAACCCCCAAGCGCGTCGATCTCCCGGACCATATGCCCCTTTGCCAGGCCGCCGACAGCGGGATTGCATGACATCTGGCCGACGGTATCGGCGTTTTGGGTCAAAACCAGCGTCTCACACCCCAACCGGGCCGCCGCAAGGCCGGCCTCGATACCGGCATGACCGGCGCCGACAACGATCACGTCATAGCTCTTAGGATAGGTAAACATTGTTCTACGTGGAACACTGATGGGTCAATCAGGGCAGATTCTTAGTCGAACCTCTTGGGGAAATCAAACTACCACGGATGGGGATGGAAGGGATACGGTCATCCGCGCGAGAGTTGCGGACGCCGCACGACGCCGGAAGAGGGAGTTACCACGGATTTGGACCGATGACACGGATGGGGAGAAACGGTTTCTCCACGGACCGCCAACCAGTCACGCGGGTCACGAATTTTTTACCACGGATTACACGGATATTTGGGATTACACGGATGCAGAAGATCATTCAACGCAGGTAATCATGGCGGCGCCCGATCGAATATCCCTCCCCATCCGTGTAATCCAAAATATCCGCGTAATCCGTGGTCCAAAAAGGCCGGCTCTTGTGTACACACGCCAGTGGTCCGCTCCACCCTGCCCCCCCGATCCGTGTAATCCGCGTCATCCGTCCAAATCCGTGGTAACTCCCACAAAGGAAAAACGAGCGGCGCGGATTTGACCAGTTGCGTGGAAAATAACTGGGGAAACGATACCACGGGTTCAGAGTAATCACTATAACACACTTGTCATCAAAGACTTATATATAATATCCATGGTAACATTGAGCCGGAAACTCAAACGGAAGGAGGCTAGGTAAGCAAAGAAAACCCCGCTGGAAGGGGAAATGCTTCTGACCCGTGGCCATTGTACGAAATCCCTTCCCAAATCCGTGGTTCCACGCCTACAATGCGGCCCGACCTCGCGCGTCGTCTGTGCCTCCCTCCGGGCGCTCCGTGGAACTTGTTGAAGTGAGACGAAATTTGCTTATATCTGAAAGCTGAACTATGCCCACGGGAAATGGAACTCTCTTAGAAACGCCGGCTTTTGCCATGACTCCGATTAATCAGGCCCTGACGCCTGAGCAAAAAGTCGAATTCCTGCGCGAGATGTACCGCATCCGCAGATTCGAGCAGGTGGCGATGAAAAACTACCAGGCGGAGAAGATGGGCGGGTTCCTCCATCTCTATACAGGACAGGAGTCGGTCGCCGTCGGCACCATCTCCCTGCTGGCGGAGAATGACCACGTCATTACCGCCTACCGGGACCATGGGCATGCGCTGGCAGTCGGCATGTCGATGGAGGAATGCATGGCCGAGCTTTACGGGAAGGCAACCGGATGCTCGAAGGGCAAGGGAGGATCGATGCACTTTTTTGCGCCGGACAAGAATTACTGGGGAGGACACGGGATCGTTGCGGGGCAGACGCCACTGGGGTTGGGAATCGCTTTCGGATTGAAATACAAGGGACTCAAGGGCTGCTGCCTCTGCTACCTGGGCGACGGCGCCGTCAACCAGGGGCCTTTCCATGAGTCGCTGAACCTCGCCGCGCTCTGGAGCCTGCCGGTCATCTATATAATAGAGAACAACCAATACTCCATGGGCACGAGCCTCGAGCGCTCGTCTGCCTTCAGCAAGTGCCTGGCGGCACGTGCTGAGGGATACGGGATGGAGTGGGATGTCATCAATGGCCAGGACCTTTACGAGATCCGCGCCAAGACCCAGATCGCCGTCGAGCGTGCGCATGAAACCTGCCGGCCGACGCTCCTGGAGATCGATACCTACCGCTACTACGGCCATTCCGTCGCCGACGCGAACGCGAAGAAATACCGGCCGGCGGAGGAAATTGAGCGCTACCAGACCTTGCACGATCCGTTGCGGCTCTGGAAACAGCGGCTGATTGACGAGGGAATCCTCGACGAGACCCGGGCGGAAGCGATCGACGCCGAGGCGCGGGAGGAGGCGGACGCGGCTGCGCATTTCGCCGATGAGAGCCCCTTCCCGACTGAGAAAGAGATCTTCTCGGATATCTACTGGGAGGTGGACAACAACACCGAGAGCGGCCGGCGGGGCCGCCATTTCTTTAACGATTGATCCGCCGCCGAGCCGCGCACCAATGCCGGCCGGAGCTGAAGTACCCATCATTTACCCCATTCACACGCATGCCATTAATGACCTACCGTAACGCCCTCAAGGAGGCGCTGGCCCAGGAAGTCGAACGCGACGAAAACGTATTCATCATGGGCGAGGAGGTCGCGCGCTACAACGGGGCGTACAAGGTGACCGAGGGATTATGGAATAAATTCGGCGACAAGCGGATCATCGACGCGCCGATCAGCGAGGCGGGCTTCATCGGGCTGGCAGTGGGCGCATCCATGATGGGGCTGCGGCCTGTGGTGGAGCTGATGTTCTGGAGTTTCGCCTATGTCGCGTTTGACCAGATCGTAAACAACGCCGGCTGCGTCCGCTACATGAGCGGCGGGTTGATCAATTGCCCGATGGTCATCCGCGGCCCCGCCAACGGCGGCAACAATGTCGGCGCGACCCATTCGCACACGCCGGAGAATTTTCTCGCGAACGTCCCGGGCCTCAAAGTCGTCTGCCCCGCGACCGCGTACGACGCGAAGGGACTGATGAAGAGCGCCATTCGCGACAACGATCCGGTCATGTTCATGGAGAACATCCTCCTCTACGGCGAGCAATGGGAGGTGCCGGACGAGGAATATCTCATTCCGCTCGGCTCCGCGGATGTGAAACGCGAGGGCAAGCATGTGTCGCTGATCGCACACGGGCGGGCCGTCATCACCTGCCTTAAGGCAGCGGAAATCCTTCATGCCGAGCATGATATCGATGCGGAGGTTGTGGACCTGCGATCGATCCGGCCGCTTGACGAGGAGACCATCCTGACCAGCGTCCGCAAGACGCATCGCGCGGTGCTGGTGGAGGAGAACAAGCCATTCTGCGGCGTCGCTGCGCAGATCGCGGCGATCATCCAGGAGAAGGCGTTTGACGATCTCGATGCGCCGGTGCTGCGGGTGTCGGCGTTGGATGCGCCTGCATTCTACAGCCCTCCCATCGAGAAGAAGCAATTGCCCGACGCGCACGCGGTGATCGCGAAGGTGCTCAAGATCTGCGGGTAAAAAATCGGCGTTGGCGGATCGCGCCGCGCGATTTTGGACTGTGCAAGAGGCGAGCGCGGCGGGTACGTTCACGCTCCTGTGACGCAGGAACGCCATCGCGTCGCGGACACCAGACTTTATATGCCCTCGTACATCACCATGCCGAAGCTCAGCGACACCATGACGGAGGGAACCGTCGCGAAGTGGCGCAAACAAAAAGGCGACAAAATCACGGCCGGCGACATCATCGCGGAGATCGAGACTGACAAGGCGACCATGGAGATGGAGTCGTTCGACGACGGGATCCTGTCAGAAATTTATGTGCAGGAAGGCGGCAAGGTGGCGATCGGCCAGCGCGTGGCGATGCTGCTCGCGCCGGGCGAAAGCGCCCCTGCAGGCGGCGGCGCCCCGAGCGCGCCCGCTCCCGCGCCGAAGGCTGAAGCCCCTGCCCCCGCATCCGCGGCGCCTGCCCCGCAAACATCAACGCCGGCTCCCGCGCCAGCCCCTGCATCCGAGAATGGCGGCGTGCGCGTGAAGGCCTCGCCGCTGGCGAAGAAGGTGGCGGCGGAAAAATCGATTGACCTGACCGGTATCACCGGAACCGGCCCCGGAGGCCGCATCATCCAGCGCGATGTGCTCGGCGCCCAGAGTGGCGCAACGGCCGCGCCCGCCCGCCCCCCAGCTCCCGCGGCGTCTGTTGCGGCCCCGCTCGCGGTGCCGCCGACGCCTCCGGGCGAAGGCGACATCCGGATCCCGCTTACCGGCATGCGCCGCGCGATTGCGGAACGCCTGCTCGCGAGCAAGACGCAAATCCCGCATTTCTACCTGAATATCGAAGTCGACGCCGCCGATCTGATGCGGATCCGCGCCGAGGTGAACGCCGATGCCGAGAAAGCCGGCCAGGGGAAGTTGACCGTCAACGATTTCGTCCTGAAAGCCGCCATCGTCGCCGCCACGCGCGTGCCGAAGGTCAACGCGAGTTTCGCCGGCGATTCCGTCATTCAATACGCCAATGTGAACATGGCCGTCGCCGTGGCCGTCGAGGATGGCCTCGTTACGCCGGTTATCCGCGAGGCACAAAAGAAATCGTTGCGCGAGATCAATGAGATCGTGAAGGACCTCGCCACGCGCGCGCGGACGAAAAAGCTTAAGCCCGAGGAATACCAGGGCGGCACGCTGACCGTTTCGAACCTTGGCGCCTACGGCATCGAAACCTTCTCCGCCATTATCAATCCGCCGCAATCGCTGATCCTGAGCGTGGGCGCCATTGTAAAAAAGCCGGTCGTCAATGCCCAGGGCCAGATCGTCGTCGGCCAGCGGATGAACATCGGCCTGAGCTGCGATCACCGCGTCGTCGACGGCGCCATCGGCGCCGAGTACCTCGCCGAGCTCCGCAAGCTCATCGAGAATCCGGCGCTGATGCTCATCTGAACCCGAGCGCGAGCGGACGGTCGTGGATTTTTTTACCACGGATCACGCGGATGGCTGTCCGGACTGCGACGCGTACCATCACTCCGCGCGCACACAGGCAAATTCTTCCATCCGTGTCATCCTAAAAAATCCGTGTAATCCGTGGTAATCTTTCGCGGAACGTCGGGTTGACGATGGACTCGCGACCGGCGCCGCAAAAGCTCCCAAAGGAATCCATCCGTGGTTCTGTGTGCGGTGGGGCTTGACCAAGCAGCCCCCCCGCACCCATTTTTAACCCCATGTCCTACGATCTTATCGTGGTCGGCGGCGGGCCTGCGGGCTATGTCGCTGCCATTCGCGCCGCGCAACTCGGCAAAAAGGTGGCCTGTGTCGAAAAGGAGCGCGCCGGCGGCACCTGCCTGAACTGGGGTTGCATCCCCACCAAGTCCCTCCTTCGCAACGCGGAGCTCTACAGCCTGCTCTCGCGCCATGCGGGCGAGTTCGGCCTCAGCTTCGACAATCTCAAGTTCGACTGGCCCAAGGTCATCAGCCGTTCCCGCGACGTCTCGGATAAAAACGCAGCCGGCATCGAGTTCCTCTTCAAGAAGAACAAGGTGGATTACATCCGCGGCGAGGCGACCCTGGACAAAGTAGGCGCCGTCACCGTCAAATTTCCCGATGGCAAGATCGATACGCTCGCCGCGCCGCGCACCATGGTTGCCACCGGCGTCACCACACGCCCGCTGCCGGGCCTGCCATTCAATGGCAAGACCGTCATCGGCAGCCGCGAGGCGATGATCCTGCAGCCGCAGCCCAAGAGCATGATCATCATCGGCGCGGGCGCGATCGGGATCGAGTTCGCCTACTTCTTCAATTCCTTCGGCACCAAAGTGACCGTCGTCGAGATGATGCCGAACATCCTGCCCGTCGAAGACACCGAGGTGTCGCAGACGCTGGAGAAGGCGCTGTCGAAACAAGGCATCAAGCTGCTGACCAACACCAAGACCACCGGTACGGAGGTCACCGACACAGGGGTTAAAATCACCGTCGAGGGCAAGGCCGCCGAGACCCTTGAGGCGGAGGTTTGCCTTGTGGCCATCGGCGTGCAGCCGCTTTTGCCGGGTGGTAAATTGAAGCTGGAGCTCACCGAGCGCGGCTACATCAAGACCGACGAGAATTACCAGACCAGCGCCGCCGGCATCTATGCCGCAGGCGATATCATCGGGCCGCCCTGGCTGGCGCACGTGGCCAGCTACGAGGCGATCCAGGCCGTCAATGGGATGTTCGGCGCAGGGAAGCCGAAGAAAGTGACCGTCTTCCCAGGCTGCACCTATTGTCAGCCCCAGGTCGCCAGCGTCGGCCTCACCGAGCGCGCGGCGAAGGAAAAAGGGCTCAAGTACCGGATCGGCAAATTCCCGTACATGGCCAGCGGCAAAGCCCGGGCCGTGGGCGAGACCGATGGATTCGTGAAACTCGTCATTGGCGAGGAGCATGGGGAAATCCTCGGCGCACACATCATCGGTGCGGAAGCGACGGAGCTGATCGCGGAGCTTGGCCTCGCCATTACCCTCGAGGCGACGACCGAAGAAATCGACGCCACAATCCACGCGCACCCGACCTTAAGTGAGATGGTACACGAAGCCAGTGAGCAGGCCTACGGCCACGCCATCCATATCTAATCACCACCTGCCGTGAGGGCCCAGAACCCTGCCTTGCCCCCGAGAGCAAAAAACGGTAAGTTGCAAAAAACGATTCAAGCCAACCAAGAGAGGAATTGACCATGAGCACCAGCGCCACAGTTGAAGCACCCGCATCCACCACCACCGGCAAGCCGACCCAACTGGATCAGCTCAAGCAATTCACCAAGGTCGTCGCCGACACCGGCGATTTTGAATCGATCCGCGAATTCAAGCCGCAGGACGCCACGACCAACCCGAGCCTGATTTACGCGGCCACGCAGAAGGAGGAGTACGGCTACATCCTGGACAAGGTGATCGCGGACCGGAAGAGCAGCGGCCTCACCGGCGCGGCGCAGATCGAGGACATCATCGATCACGTCCTCGTCACCTACGGCCAGCACATCCTCGCCATCGTCCCCGGGCGCGTCTCGACCGAGACGGATGCGCGGCTTTCGTTCGATACCGCCGGCAGCATCGCCAAGGCGCGGCATCTGATCGATCTCTACTCGAAGATCGGCATCTCACGCGATCGCGTACTGATCAAGATCGCCTCCACATGGGAGGGCATCCACGCGGCCGAGGTACTGCAAAAGGAGGGCATCCATTGCAACCTGACGTTGCTTTTCTCGCTCGCCCAGGCGGTGCGCTGCGCGGAGGCGCGGGTGCAATTGATCTCGCCCTTCGTCGGCCGCATCTATGACTGGTTCAAGGCCCACGAGAAGCGCGACTACGTCGGCGCGGAGGATCCCGGCGTGAAATCCGTGACGGAGATTTACGCCTATTACAAAAAATTCGGCTATGCGACCGAGGTCATGGGCGCGAGCTTCCGCAACACCAGCCAGATCATCGAGCTGGCCGGTTGTGATCTGCTGACCATCTCGCCCGATCTCCTCGCGAAGCTGTCCGAGAGCACCGACCCCGTGGAGCGGAAACTGGTTCCCGAGACCGCGAAAGCCGCGAATATCCAGCGGCTGAACCTGGACGAGAAGACGTTCCGATTTCTACTGAACGAGGACGCCATGGCCACCGAGAAGACCGCCGAGGGGATCCGGAAATTCTCAGCGGATATCGTGAAGCTGGAGAAGTTTATTGCGGGGCGGCTGTAGGGGCTGGCCCGGCCTTTAGAACTTCAAGTCCAAATCCACGCGAAGGATGTCGAAGCCGTTGACATCGACAATCGGGAAACCGGTCCCGTCGATTATATCCGGGCGGAGCCGCCAGGCGTGCACGTAGTCAAGGGAACCGACGAGGGAGTCCGTGAAGTTGTACGCGAGGCCGGCATCGAAGCCCTGGATGTTCGTATCTCCGAGCGCAAAGTTGCCATCATTGAGATAAGGGACGACCGCATCCTCGCCAATGCGGCGGTAGCTCGCGCTGATTGACCAGTCGCCGGCCCGGATATTCTGGCCAACCTGGAGGCCGAGCAGCCACGCGACATCGTCAGTGCCCGAGTGATTGGTCAGATTGTCTGTTTTTTCGAATCTGCCTGCGCCTTTGGTGTTGTAGGCATAGTCCCAGTATAACTTCGCGGGGATACCATGGGCGCTAAAGGTGATGTCGCCCGGGGCGGTGACGATGGCCATGTCGTGGGTGTAGTAGGCCGAATCGTAGTCGGCCGGGAGTTCATGGATATCGTTGAAGGTGGCCAGGAATCCAGGTGCAACGGTGATGCTGGCATCTTTGTTGATGTGATAGGTGGCCTTGATTTGTTCATCCGCGATCCAGCCGAATATGTGGGAGTTGTTATCATTAACTGCCGGAACGATAAATTGGGGCATTTGATCGGCGCCGAGCAGCGCGCTCTGGATCGCGATGAGCTGCATCGAGAAGCGGTCGCCATTGCCAGGAAGCGGACCGGAGGGTCCGATCACTTCGGAGGCGCCAAGGGGAGTGACATCAGGATCCCAGACCAGGCCGGTGGTGTAGAGCGGGTTGGCCTGTTTTCCCACCACGGCGGTGAGCCATTCTCCCGGGCTCCATCCGAGGAAGGCCTTGTTGACGTAAATGTGCGAAGTGTCGAAATCCTCCGTGGCGGTTTCTGTGTTGTTGTCGGATCCGCCGCCGTTCGCAATGGTCAAACCGCCAAAGACCTGGTCGCCCAGCTGGATGTCCGCGCCGATGCGGAGGCGGAAGGCCAACTGGTCGCTGCGTTGGACATACTTGTACTTTTGGGTGGTGACCACATAGGAGTTCGTCACCGGGTCGTAGTTATAAATGGGCTCCGTCAGAGTCTGGTCGGTTTGGTCGTATTGGTACCGGGAGCGAACGTCACCATAGATCTTCAGCTCGGTAACGCCGCTGCTGATGTTGATCTTCGACCCGTTGACAAAGGGCGCTGCACCGGCAGTAGCATCGGCGTTTGCCTTCTTGAGGAGATCGATTTCCGACCGCATGGCCTGCATCTCCTTATCGGTGCGGGCCTGGTATTCCTCCATTTGCTTTTTGAGCGCGCGGTAATCATCCGCCGTCTGGGCATATGCGGGAGGGAGCGTCAGTGCGACGGCAGCCAGGCATATGATTTTGGAGATTAATTTCGCGGCCATGGAGGGGAACCCGGGCGGGAGGATAATGGCTCATTGCGTTTTGCCAATCTTTCTGCGCTTTGGAGCAAGAATACCGTTGCAAATCAGACTGGCGCCGCCACCGCCACAAACTTCCCCGGATTCAGAATCCCCTTGGGGTCCAGCGCCTGCTTGAGTGCGGTATGCACCTGGCGGCTCACGGGGCTCGTGGCTTGCGGCCACCAGCGCATTTTCGCGAGGCCTACGCCGTGCTCGCCGGTGATGACGCCGCCCCATGCGAGGACTTGCGTGAAGAGTTCGTCGAGCGCTTCGCCCACTTTTTCGCGGACCTGCGGGTTGTCGTAATTGGCGGCCATGACGTTGGTGTGGATGTTGCCGTCGCCGGCGTGGCCGAAACAGGCGACGGGGAAACCGTATTTTGCCCGGAGTCCCGCAGCGAACTCGGCGAGGTCCACCAGGCGGCTGCGGGGGACGACGATGTCCTCGTTGAGCTTGATGAGGCCGGTGCTCTTGAGGGACTCGGAAAACTTCCGGCGCAGCTCCCAGAGTTTCTCGCCTTCCTCATCGCCATAGGCCTCGCGCAAATGCAGCGCGCCCTGTTTGCGCAACAGCTCCGCCAGCGCTGCGGCCTCGCTTTTGACGGAATCGGGCTGGCCATCAATTTCCACGAGCAGATGCCCCTCGCCTTCCGGGACAATTGCCTGGCCGAGATGCTGGCGCGCGGCGTTGAGCGTGAAGGCATCCGCCACCTCCAGCGCCGCGGGCAAATATCCCGCGGCGAGGATGCGCTGCACCGCGTCCGAAGCCTGTTGCAATGCGGGAAAACTCGCGGAGAGCACCGCGCGCGCGGGTGGGAACGGCAGCAGCCGCAGCGTCGCCTCCGTCACCACGCCGAGCAATCCCTCGCTGCCGACGAACATCCCTATTAAATCAAAGCCGGTCTTGTTTTTGTGCGTGCGCCCGCCGTTGCGGAGCACGTCGCCATTGGCCAGCACGACTTCCAGGCCGAGGATGTAATTGCGCGTCACTCCGTATTTCATGCAGCGCGGCCCGCCGGCATTGGTGGCGATGTTTCCGCCCAGCGAGCATTCATTGAGGCTTGCCGGATCGGGCGGATAGAAAAGCCCCTGTTCCCGCACAGCGGCCTGGAGCACGCCGGTGATCACGCCCGGTTCCACGATTGCCACTCCGTCGGCCGCGTGGATTTCCCTGATGCGATTCATCTTTGCCAGCGAAAGCGCGATCCCGCGCTGGACCGGCACGCATCCGCCGACATAACCTACGCCCGCTCCGCGTGGTGTGACCGGGATGCCGTTGTCATTCGCGAAGCGCAGCACCGCCGAGACCATTTCCGTATTGGTGGGAAAGACCGCCACATCCGGCAGCGTGCTCGCAAACCATTTGTCCTTCGCATGGATGGCGAGCGTCTCCGGATCATCGCGGACTGCCTCTTCACCGATCAGCGCTGCCAATTGATCCCGCAGCGTCATCATCGCCCCATCCTCCGTGAATCATCCCGTTGCTCAATAGTGTTCGAGTCGTGAACAACGCCCGCGTTTTCAACGCTATATCTGCCAATCCGCAATCCGCATTCCGCAATCCGCATTTATTCCCCCTCCCCTTCCCACACCGGCAATGGCGCAAACAGATTCGTCGGCAGCGGCCATGCCTTCTCGTAAATACGCGGCGCCAGCAGCCCGGCATTCTGGTAAGCCGCGGAGACCATCTCCATCTTCGCGTCCAGGTTGTCGATATAATGGAGTGCAAAGGCCTCCGGCGTCTTCGGCAGCACCGGCGAGCCGTATTGCAGCTCGCCGTGATGCGAGAGAATCAGGTGCGTGAGATGCAGCCGCAAATCCTCGACCGGCGGCTTCATCTTCTTCCACGCCTCGTATTCCGGGCGGTCGGCCATTTGTCGCCAGAGGCGGTTGGTCAATTCCATGCCGATGCTGATGTGTCCCATCATCTCGCCGCGCTCATCGTACGGCATCACGAAACCATCGGGCGGCAGCGAGTTCTCCCACATCTTGCCGGAGTCATGCAGCAGCACGCCGGCGAACATGAGATCGCGATTGAGCAGCGGGTACGCGCCGCAGATCGCCTCCGCCGCGCGCATCATCTGCGCCACATGCTCCACAAGGCCGCCCCGCCGGGCATGATGATTATTCCGCGCGCCCGCAGTCCGGCGGAAGCGCTCGCCCAGCTCATCGAGGAACATGTTGCACACCGCGATCAAACGCGGATCGGCGATCCGCGAGACGGCTTCGACGATGAATGCGTAATCGGCGGCCTGCTTCTCACGAAGCGCCTTCGGCCCGGCCAGCAGCGCCTCGATTTCGTCGGGATCGAGCGGGCGGCAGGCCCAGGTCTTCGCGTCGAGGCCATAGGCCGCGCTCGATTCGAATTCGCCGGTAATCTCCAAAAACTCGCCCTGCTTGAACTCCGCGCACTGCTTGAAATTCGGCGAATCATTCCACGCCCGCAGGACAAAGCGCGTCTCCGCATCTGCGAGCGCCAGCTCCCAGTAAGGCTTCCGCTGCTGGGTTTCCTTCTGGAGCAGCGAATAAATCTGCCCATGCACCCGCGCCGCCGTGCGCCCGGCATGAGCCGCCGTGCGCAGCTCGGAGATCGATAGGAGGGAAACCATTCCCACAACTTAAGCACAGCCGCGGATATTGGGAATTGTGTTTTACTACCCAAGGCGCACCCGCATTTGTCTACCGCACCGCCAGCACCCAGCACATCCCCAGCAGCCCCACCGCGCTCCACGCAAGCACCCATTGCATCATCCGCGGTGTTCGCGTCCCGAGCCGCAGCCAGACGCCCACGATCCCAAACGGCGCCCCCGCAATGAGCCCGAAGAAATGCGCCATGTAATCCGTCTGCTGATCGCCAACGCCCAGCCACGCCAGGAACCCGAGTCCCGCGCCGATCGGCAGCAGGAACTCCCGGGGCCGCACCGTCCGCAACGCCATCGCCCGCATCGCGCATTGCGCCGCCACCAGCATCCCCAGCGCCCCGAAGACACCGGTCGATGCGCCGATGGAAAGATGATCCACGCCGCCGTGCCCGAATGCGTTGAGCCAATTCCCCACCCCGCCCGCCAGCACGATGAAAAACCATGTCCACCCCGCCCCGAGGATCGGCAGCAAAAACGCCGCGTACACCAGACCCAGGGCGATGTTCCCGGCGATGTGCCCCGCATCCGCGTGAAGCGTGAGCGCAGTAAACGCCAGCCACCATCGGCCCTCCATGATCGCACGGCTCGAGGCTGTCCCGCGATCGAGCCACCACGCCGGCCCGTGTCGTTCAATCGCGTAGAACCCGATCAGCGTCCATGCGTACGCATACAGCGAGATGGTCGAGTGCGGCGCCGTTGCCGCTTCCACGGAGGGGATCGCCGCGCGATCCGCCTGCTCCGCCTCGAAGCGCTCCAGCTCACGCGCCATCTCCAGTGCGCGCGCCGGCGGCACGCAGAGCGCGAATTGCCCCTCCCAGCGCAGAATCCAGAGCGGCGTCTGCGTCGCGGCGATCACCAGCGAGCGTTCGTTTGCCTCTTCGCGCGTCGGATACGCAGCCACCACCGCCAGCGGACGGCCATCCGCGCCGGCGATCTCCGGGTACGGCTCCTGATTCACGGCTCGCGAAAGAGCAGCGGCGCGAAGCGCTCCAGGTAAACCCGCCATGTCCGCCAGGAGTGGCCCGTGTCATCCTCGTGGTAGGCAAAGGGGATGCCGGCTGCCGACAATGTTTCGCGCAGCAATGTACAATGGCCGAAGAGAAAATCGCGCCTGCCGATGCCAAGCCACAGTATCCGCGGCGGATTCTCCTTCAGCTCCGGCAGCGCAGCCGTCAGCAGTGGCGTCACCTCCGGCCAGAGCCCAGACGAAAAGAGCCCGTATGCGCAATACAATGCCGGCCGTGTGAGACCAACAGCCACCGTCTGCCCGCCGCCCATCGAGAGGCCGGCCATCGCGCGATCCCGCCGGTTGCGTCCCACGCGATAGAGCCGCTCAGTCTCGGGGACGATGTGCCGGTAAAAATCGGCGTCGAATGCCGCGAGCTTCTCCGCGCGGGATTCCTTCCAATTGCGTCCCAGGATGTGCCCGTCGGGCATTACCACCACCATCGGCACGGACCGCCCGGCGGCGATCAGATTGTCCATGATGCAATTCGCACGGCCGGAGCGGGTCCAGCCTTCGTCATCGTCGCCCGCGCCATGAAGGAGGAAGAGTACGGGGTATACGCGGGCGATCTCCGTCTCATACCCGGGTGGCGTGTAGACATGCATGCGGCGCGGCGCGCCGGTCATGGTGGAGTCGTACCAATGCACATGCACCGACCCGTGCGGCACCGGCAGCATGTCGTACGCGGCTGGCGCGGCGCCTGGGACATCAGCGAGGCTGGTGAAGCGATTCTTCGTAAGCGGATTCTGCGGATCGAGAACGCGCGCGCCATCGGCGAAGAGGTTGTACTCGTAAATGTCCGGTGTGAGCGGGGCCGAGGTACAGCACCAGAGTCCGCTCGCATCGCGCTGGAGCGGGACCGGCTGCCACTCGTTCCACTCCGCCTCGCACCAGACGGAGCTCGCGGTGGGATGATGGTAGCGCAGCGTCACACGCCTGTCCGGGGAGATCTCCGGGGAGAGATAATCGGGCATTTGCTGGTTGCGTGCGGGCGGGACAGACATGGTTCAGGAGCGGCGTTTTGCGCCGGTGCGCCGGCATTCCTTGCGGTGGGCTTCGATCTTCGGCAGTTGATGCTCAGCCCATTCGCAGATGGCCAGCAACGGGATGACCAGCGTGCGGCCGAGCGGTGTGAGCGCGTACTCCACCATCGGCGGGATCACTGGGTAAACCTTGCGCGTAATGAGCCCATCCTCCTCCAGCGCCCGGAGGGTTTGCGTCAGCATCTTCTGGGAGATGCCGGCCACCTCGCGCTGCAGCTCGTTGTAGCGCATCGTGCGCGCGGCAAGGCAGCGGATGACCAGCGCGGTCCACTTATCGGCCACACGGGCGAGCAGCTCACGCGAAGGGCAGCCGGCATTGAGCACGCAGGGTCGAATTGGCATCACCCGGAAAATACCCCCAATCCGGCAACCGTACAAGCCCCGCCGCATCATACGCACCAAAAGGAATGTAACACCTGAAAATTGGTGTATTTGACAAATAGAACGTCCATGCGATGTTGCTCGCACTTCAAATGAAAATAGCCGCCCAATACCAGGGAATCCGCGGTTCCAGCCTCGCCGGGGATTCTTCTTTTGACGAAACCGACGCACCGGATGTCGCAGCCGAATCCGACGACACGCTGCTCGACGCTTATTCCCGCTCCGTGGCCACCGCCGTGGAAAAGGCGAGCCCCAGCGTCGTCAATATCGAGGTCCGTCAGCAGGTGAAGCAGGGTGACCGCACCGGCGAGACCGGCGGATCGGGCTCCGGGTTCATCCTCAGCCGGGATGGATTCATCCTCACCAATTCCCACGTGGTCCATGGCGCCAGCGCCATCCGCGTCTCGCTCGTCGATGGCCGGGAATATCCCGCCACGCTCGTGGGCGACGATCCGGACACCGATCTCGCCGTGATTCGCATCGACGCCCCGGGCCTCGTCCAGGCGGAGCTTGGCGAGTCCGCAAATCTGAAACCCGGGCAGCTCGCCATCGCCATCGGCAATCCCTTTGGATTCCAGACTACCGTCACCGCCGGCGTCATCAGCGCCCTCGGGCGCTCGCTGCGCGCCCAGACCGGCCGGCTCATTGATAACGTCATCCAGACCGATGCGGCCTTGAACCCCGGCAACTCCGGGGGACCGCTCGTCGACTCGCGCGGGCGCGTCATCGGTGTCAATACCGCCATCATCCGGCCGGCGCAGGGCATTTGCTTCGCCACGGCCATCGATACGGCCAAGTTCGTGGCCGGCTGGCTCATCAAGGAGGGCAAATACCGCCGGGCTTACATTGGCGTGGCAGGGCAGGATGTGCCGTTGCACCGGCGCGTGATCCGCTTCTACGGGCTGCCTGTGGAGAGCGGTGTGCTGGTCATCGATGCCGAGCCGGATTCACCTGGCACGAAGGCCGGCTTGAAGCCGGGCGACGTCATCATCGGGTTCAATGAGGCGCCCGTGCCGAGCATCGCCGCATTGCACAAGCTCCTGCAAGGCAGGGAGATCGGCGTGGAATCATGGGTCACCGTCATCCGACATGCGGAGAAGCTGCGGCTTGCCATCACTCCCGGGGAGTATCGCGAGCCCAGCCGGGAGCTGGCTGTCCGGTAAAGATCACAGCGGGAGCCCATGGCCGAACCTGGAAGGAGGCGGGTCCGAGGGCGGCGGAGAATTGCGGTCGCTCGCCGGGCGGTCAAAGATGGCGGAGACCATCTGCGTGGTCTTGGGAAAGAGAGCTTCCCGGAGCTCATCGGTCATGGCCAGGCTTTCGAAGACCTCGGCATGCACCTCCTCCTCGTCCTCGGTGGCCTTGCGTGCGGCCTTGAGGTCGTCGCCGCTCGACATCCGGTTGAGGAGAGTGGCGAGGAATTTGAGCATGATACGTGGAACCCCCTACATTAGCACCTCACATGCCAGTCAGGCCACCCGGTAGCGGGTGCGGCATGCGGAATGCTTTTTAGGGGTCAGGCCGCGAGCTGCCCGCCCGGGGTAATTGGCATCATTGCTGCTCCACAATCAGTCTTGCCATGCAACCAGACCCAACGACTCCCCTCCGCCTGAGTTGCGGACGTCGCCGCCGCGAGGGTGGCCTCACGCTGGTGGAGGTCATGATCTCCTGCGCCATGATTTGCATCACCTGCGGCAGCTTCATGTACGTCTTCACGCAGTTGAACCAGATGGCAATGGTCAGCCGCCTTTACACCGGCGCGTTTGCCGTGGCGCAGAGCCAGATCGATCTCATCAGCACGGACAGCCCCTTCCAGCCGCAGAATGGCCTTGTCCCCGCAGAGCTCACGCCCGGCACCACCACCGCCACAGTCACTGTCTATCACGACCCGATCTCGAACAATACCATCAACGGGACGATGACCACCACGGTCACCACCAACAATAGCAGCTACACCCAGGGCTCGACCACGGAGACGCTCTATCTTTACGAGGCCAACGTCAACGTGACTTACAGCTACCGGAACAAGAATTATTCCGTTTCCTTCTCCACTCTTCGCACTTCTGACATATGACCTTTCGCAATTCCGCAAGGTTGAGGGGATTTACCCTTGTCGAGACCGTCATGGCGATGGCCTCCGTCGGGGTGGTGGGACTTTCCATTTTTTACACGCTCTATTACGGCCTCATCATGTTCACCAAGAACACGGCGATGAATGTCTCCCACCAGGAGGCGCGCCTCGCCCTAATGCAATTGGACGCCGATATCCACTCGGCCGTTTCCGCCCCGAGCCTTACCGATAGCAACGGGGTCATGATCTCCGCCACCGCGTCCAGTCCGGGCGTGGAGTTCCAGGTCCTTGTCAGCTCCACGGAGTATTGCCAGGTCACCAGCAATGTGGCCGTCGGGGCGAGCACCATCAGCGTTGGCCTGCCCACGGGCTATCCCACCCCCTACGCCGGCATGCGCCTGATCGTTCCCACCTTTGGTATTGAGCAAAACGTCACCGCTGTCTCCGTCAGCGGCACCACGGCCACCTGTACCCTCGCCGGCACCTCACCCAATGTCATTACTGCGTCCAGTGGGAATGTCATCGCTTACTTTACCCAGCGCGTTTACTATTACGTGACCGGTGCGGTCAGTTCGGGAGGCTCATCCACTGACCTGGTGCTCGATTACCTCGGTGTGGAACGCAACCAGACTTACATGATCGCGGCCAATGGTCTCATCAACGGCGCTCCCTACGATCCCACCTGCGCCACGCCATTCAGCATCCCGTCCACAACCAGTGGCGCGCCCAATTACCATTATATCCAGGTCACGGGATTATCCACGCAGGATCCGCAGACCTCCGGACTGAGCACCATCTTCGGCTTCGACACAGCCAGCATCATGCTCTCCGGCCAGGTGCCGGAGTACCAGACATTGACCATCTACCAATGAAACTGCGCACCAAACAATCCGGCGCCACCATTGTGGTCGTCATCAGCGTCATGGCCACGCTGGCCATCTTTACCGCGGCGGCGCTCGATTACACGTTTACCATGGGCAAGAACGTGGAGCGCTCCAATAAGATGGCAGCCGAGACCGCCATCGCCAATGGCTGTATCCAGCAGGAGTTCATGAACTGGCGGGTGATTTGCCGCTCCGCCGCCACGCAGGGTCCCAATGGCAGCGCCTTCTCCGGCATCGCGCTGCCCACGGCGGCCGAGTTTCCGAACGTCCCCAATTTCACCGCGACCACCGGCTCGGGCTCCAGTTACACCGTTTCGAATTACGGCATCACCGCCCTTAACCCGCAGTTGCAACCGCTCGCCTCGACCGTTTCGCCCGTCCCGGCAATCGGAGAGTCGGGCAGCAACTTGACTTACTTTTACAAGGCGAGCGCCACCGTCAACATGCCGGATCGGGGCCCCAATGTAACGATCAACGCCCAGCAAATCTTCGAGCAGCAATACCAGAACCCGTGGCAATGGGCCATCTTCTTTGTCGATCCGCTCGAGATCGATCCCGGCGCTCCATTTACCGTGGATGGCTGGGTGCAGACCAATTCCAGCCTCTGGACCGCCATGTCCGATCTTACCTTCGGCGGCCAGGTGACTTACGGCACCACATGGAACGTCGGATTCATGCCCAACGACGGCGGTCACGGCGGAGATACGCCGGCGTCACCCACATGGCAGTCGGGTCTCCCGCCGCAACAGGGCACGCCGACAGCCAATCCGTTCGGCCTCAACTCCAGTATCTTCAATACGACCGACTCCAACCCTAATAATAACGGTTACTCCGAGTTGATCCAGGTGCCCAATCCCGCTTATTCCGATCCGCTGTCGACCGAGCGCTACTTTGACAACGCCGGCGTCAAGGTGCTGCTCAATTCCTCCGGCTCTACGATCACCGCTACCGTTTACGATAACTCCGCGCAGCCATCGGATACCAGCGGAGTCGCGTCACTGGGCAAGACCATCGGCACCGTCACTTATACGGGGGGCTCTACGCCCACCACCACCACGGCGGCCACGAGCGGCAATACTGGGTATCAAAACGCGTTGCTCAACACGATGTCGAGCGCACTGACCTTCAACCAAAGCATTCAGGACGAGCGCCAGGGCGCTACCATCGCGCTAACGGAGGTCAATGTCGGCAAAATCACCACCTCGATTACGTCAGGTACGCTCAGCAGTTACGGCGCGAATTTCAACCAGGTTATCTATATTGCCGACCAGGCTGCCAGCACGACCAATCAACGCGCCGTCGAATTGACCAATGGCTCCCAGCTCCCCACCAACGGACTTACCATTGCGAGCCAAAATCCGATCTATGTCGTGGGAGATTACAATACCGGCTCCAATCCTCCCTCGAATTCCGGCAATACCGCCCAGCCGACCGGGACCGGTTACACAAGGCAGCCCGCATCCATCGTAGGCGATGCCGTGGACATCCTTTCCAATGCCTGGACTAATGCGGAGTCCACCAATACCGAGGCGCTTCGAGTTGCCACCAGCACCACCGTCAATGCCGCCATCATGTCAGGCAATGTTCCCACCGGCGCCGATGGCACCAACTACAGCGGCGGCGCCGAGAACTTCCCGCGGTTTCTCGAAGATTGGAGCGCCGCGACCTTTACTTACTACGGCTCGATGGTGGAGCTCTTTGCCAGCCAGCAGGCCACCCAGCCCTGGGGCGCGAGTAATGTCTACAACCCGCCCACGCGCGCATGGCACTTTGACACCAACTTCCAGAGCCATCCGCCTCCCGGCAGCATCATGGTCGTCAGCTATCTTAAAGGACAATGGTACCAAAACTAACTCTCCTCGTACTCCTGAGCGCTGCGTGCGCTGCCCGCGCGGACCTGGACCTCACACCCAGCGTCGTGACCCAGGTTCTCGACAAGACGCCTGTGAGCCATGTGGCATTCCACGATGGCAGTACGGAGATTGATTATGATCCGCCCCGCGGCTGGATCTGCGAAGGTTCGCACGACTCCGCGGCCTTGAGCATCCCGGGCTATTCCGAGGCACGCGCTTTTATCTTCAGCGCGTCAAAACTGCGCGTCCCTGCCCTTGATGACAAGGCGGAGGCCCTTTTTATCGAGAAGCCGGCTCTCCTCGGCCTGCCCAAGGGCGCAAAGGACATCGTCCTGACCGCATTTACGCTCAACCCGCTGGTCATCGATTCCCATTCCACTCTCGAAATCCAGATGACTTACTCGTTCTTCGGTCAAAAATGCGAACGCAGCCTGATGCTGTGCGATCGCAAGGGCGCCGAGGTCAGTTTCGTTCTCGATTGCCTGGCGCCCGATTTCGCCAGGCTGGCGCCCGCTTTCCGGCGGAGCCTGTATACGATCGGGAATCTTTGATCTGCGTGTAGCGGAGCGCCAGGCCGCGTCGTGGTCGGGACGGCACCCGTGTCGTGGGAGACGCGACAAATTTTGACAATCGGGAGGAGGTCGAATGGGCTTCACGGCTGCTTATTAGAGGGGTGTTATGAAAAACATTCCAACCTCTTCCCGCCGCGGCTTCACCCTCGTGGAGATCATGATCGTTGTGGCCATCATCGCATTGCTTGCCTCCATGGCGGTGCCGAACTTCCTGCGCGCCCGCAAGCGCTCGCAGGCTTCCCGCATCCTTGAGGATCTGCGCATGCTCGACAACGCTCAGGACGAATATGCCATTGAGAACAACAAGACCAGCGGCATGCACCCCGTCATGACGGACCTCAAGGCCTACCTGAAGACCGGAAGCGTCCTCTACTCGACTGGCGCCGATATCTTCGGTGATTCCTACGGGCCATTCACCGTGGACAGCATCCCGAAAGTCCCCGCTTCCGCCTTCGATACCCTGTCCGACGTGGCCCCGAGCACCTACTGGTCGCCGTATTACTAAAGGCGCGGAAGACAGGCGACTTTGCGGTGGCCCGCGAGGGGCTTTGCGCTATGCTGCCCTGCGTGAACACCGAGAATGCCCTGAAGCTCCTGTTTGAATTGCGCGCCGTGCTCAACCGCGTCACCGACGACCCCATCGGCAACGAGCTGGAACGCGCAACGCGCCTGACCGACGCATGCATCTCGCAGCTCACCCAGGATTCCGACGACCCCGTCAGCGAAGACGAGGAGGACGATTAGACAATCCACGGCCGGGAAATCTGCTTGACCGGACTCCGGGTGGCTCGGAGCATTCCCGCCCCTATGACATCCGATGAAGCCCCTCCGGCGACCGTCAAGCTGCGCGGGGATGTGCTCGCGAAAGCCGTCAAGCTGGTCGTAACCGAGGCCGCCGCGGAGCTCGCTGCCGCCGGCGCCCCGCCAAGGATGGCCGTGGTCCTGGCAACCGAAGACCCGGCTTCCGTCGCGTACGCGGAATCGAAGAAAAAAACGGCTGCCGCGCTCGGGATTGCGGCGGATATCCACAATCTCGGCGCTGCCGTCTCCCAGGCGGCGCTACTGGAGGCATTGAAGGCGCTCTCCGCCGATGCCACCGTCCACGGCATCCTCCTGGAGCTGCCGCTCGCGCACGGCCTCAATGCGGACGCCGCGCTCGATGCCATCGCGCCGCACAAGGACATCGACGGCCTCACCGTTTACAATCTCGGCCTCATCTCATGCGGGCGCGAGGATCAGGCGCTGACCTCCGCCACCGCGCAAGCCTGCATCATGCTCGCGGAGACGCAGGGACCGCTGTCCGGGAAGCGCGTCGCCCTCATCGGCCGCGGCCGCACCGTCGGCCGGCCGCTTACCGGCATGTTGATCAACCGGCACGCCACCGTCACCGTCTGCCATACCCGTACCCCGGACCTCCGGGCGGCGATCGCCGATTGCGACATCGTCATGGTGGCCATCGGCAAGGCGCGGCAGATCGGCGGCGCGCAATTGCGCCCGGGCCAGATCGTCATCGATGCCGGGATCAATTACGTGGATGGGAAACTCGCGGGCGACGTCGATGCCGCCTCCGCCGAGGGCATCGCCGCCGCGCTCACACCGGTTCCCGGCGGCGTCGGTCCGCTGACCTCCGCATTGATTTTCCAAAATCTCATCCGCGCCGCGCGCATGACCCGATGAGCACCGAAGACACACTCTGGAGCATGGGCCTCGCCCAATTCCGCGACGCCACCGCCAGTACCGAGCCGACTCCGGGCGGCGGCAGCGTGGCCGGCGTCTGCGCGACGTTCGGGCTCGGCCTTGTGATCATGGCGCTGGAGATCAGCGTGAAGCGCAAGGACGCCCAGCGGATCGAGGAGACCCATGTATTGATCGCGCAAGCCCGCGAGCTCATGGCCCGGCTGGCCGCCGATGTCGATGAGGACGTGCGAGCCTTCCGCGCCTACATGGCCGCGATGAAATTGCCCAAGGCGACCGACGAAGAAAGAGCGTTGCGGAAACAGGCGATGCAACAAGCCACCCGCGCCGCGACCCAAGCCCCCCTGACGGCTGGCCGGCATATCGTGGAAGCGTTGCGCATGGCGGAGCGCGCCGTGCCGCTGTCGCACCTGCATGTGGTGAGCGATGTCGGCGCCGGGGCCGGTTTGCTGGAGGGTTCGCTGACGGCCGTGCTCTTTAACGTGGACATCAATCTTCCGAGCCTGCCGGATGCGGCGCTCCAGCAGGGCTGCCGGGAAGAGCGGGCCGCACTTGCGGACACCGGCAAAGTGCTGGCAGCGCAGACGCTGGCCGGCGTGGCTGCAAAGCTGGCACCCGGCTAGCCGCTACGGTATCTCCACCAGCTTCTGGAACAGCGCCTCGTAAGTATCGGCGATGCCGCCCCACCCAAACGCATCCTTCACCCGTGCCACCGCCCGGCCGCGATACTCCTCCACCACGTCCGGGTGGCCGATCAGGTAATTGAGCTTCTCCCCCAACGACTCCACCTCGCGCGCGTGCTCAAATTTCACCCCCGCCTCCGCCACCACCGCGGAATTTGCCGCGCTGTCCCGCACCACCACGCAATTGCCAAATCCCATCTGGTCCAGCAGCACCGGCCGCGTCCCCTCGACTCCGGATGCCAGCACATAGACCAGGCAATGCCGGCTCAGCTCCTGGTATTCGTTGCCAAAGGCGTACCCCGTAAAGATCACCCGCTCATCGGCCATCGCCACCAGCTCGGCCTTGAAGTCATCGCTGTACGGCGCGTCTCCCACGATCACCAGCTTGATGCCGCTCGATTTCGGCACCAGGCGGAAGGCCTGGATCGCGAGGTCCGCCCGGTTTTCCGGCACCATCCGGCCGACAAAGAGGACGTACTTGCGCGGCTCGAGGCCCCATTTTTTCAAGGTCGCGGTGCCTGCATCCTCAAGGCGGACATTCGCCCCGTAGGCCACCAGCACCGTCTCCCGCCGGTAGATTTTGAGGTAGCGCTCCTGGATGATCTTCGCGTCCGCGATCACGACGGTCGCCAGCCGGCAGGCCCATGCTTCGCTCGCCTTCAGCCATTTCACCGCGAAGCCGCTCCACTTTTTCCGCGCCCAATCCTCGCCATCCACATTGATCACCACCGGGATGCCGAGCAGCCGCACCATGCCGCAGAAGATCGCGTTGCCCACCCCGCAGATGTACACCACATCCGGCCGCACGAAGGGGAGCAGCAGGCAGGAGATGAAGGTGTGCACCATCGTGTCGAGCGACTTCCGCTGCACCGTCCGCAACCGGATGATCTCCATGCCGCGATAGACTTTTTCCTTGAGTGGGACGAAGGGGTAACGGTTGAAAACTGTCACCTTGTGCCCGCGCTCCACGAGCCGCACCCCCAGCTCTTCCACGAATGTCTCAAAGCCGCTGTACGCAGCCGGCACTCCCCGGGTGCCCAGGAAGGCAATGTGCAGTTTTCGTTGAGCCATTCGCCGGTTGATCTAGCGTTGGCGTGAAATGGTTGCCAGTCTTTTGAATCGCCGGACGGCTCGGGCTTTGTAAGAGAATCATCATCCGCCATGTCCGTCCATTCCCCGCGCAAGCGCCTCGCACTCGCCATCATCCTCCCGGCGCTCGATCTGTTTTTGCGGCTGTTCTATCGCACCCATCCCGTCGATGCGGGCACGCCCCTGCCGCGGATCCTCGTCTTCCGCCCGGATCACATTGGCGATGCCATCCTGGCCACGGCCATCCTGCGGCCGCTCCGGGAGAAGTATCCGGACTCCCACATCGCCCTCTGTGTCGGCCCGTGGGCGCGCGACCTTTTTGAGGATCACCCGTTGATCAATGAGCTGATCATCGCGGATCTGCCATGGTGGAGCAAAGTGCGCAAACGGCTGACCAACACCTCCGCCTCGCTCACCCCGCTCGGCCTCGTCATGAGGCTGCGGCGCCGGCCGTTCGATCTCTTCCTGGATGTGCGCGGGGATTTGCGCCACATCCTCATCGGCATCCTTGGCCGGTCGCGCCATATCATCGCCTACAATCGCACCGGCGCCGACGCCGCCCTCTCCGCGACGGTGCCGTATCATTACAAGGAACACGAGGTGATCAAGGCCGTGCGGTTGCTGGAGCCGCTCGGGATCAAGGTTGCCGCACCGGCGCTCTTCCTGCCCATCCGCGATTCCGCCCGCGCGGCGCGCGGCGCGAAGCTCCTTGCCGCCGGCGCGCCGCCGGATGCGCTCGACGCCCGGTTGATCACCCTCTGCCCGCAGACCCGCGTCCGGGTCAAGGAATGGCCGCAGGAACATTGGGAGCAATTGGTGCGCGGGCTTTTTGTGAAAAACCCGTCGGTGCGCATTGCCGTGGCCGGGGATAAATCGCTGGCCTTCCCCCTGCCGCCGGACCTTGCCCCGCGCGTGATCCTTTTTCCCGGGGTCCTGACGCTGCCGGAGCTGGGGGCGTTGTTCGAGCGATCCCACGTGATCGTCGGCTGCGACTCCGCGCCGCTGCACCTGGCCGCATGTGGCGAGACGCCGATCGTGGCGATGTTCGGCCCCACCTACCCGGAGCTGTATGCGCCGTTTTCCAGCCGGCTCACACTTCTCACCGGGGCGTGCGTTTGCAACCGCGACCTCCACCTGGACTGCACCGTCAATCCCGGCGGCCCCGGCAAATGCATGGCGGAGATCACCCCCGCACAAGTGCTGGCCGCTGTGTAGGAAACTTCATCCTTCCCCAATAACTTTATCCCAGCATACTCCCTTGCCTCCATGAAAGTCGTCATCCTGTGCGGCGGACGCGGCACGCGCCTGCGCGAAGAAACCGAATACCGGCCAAAACCGATGCTCCCCATCGGCAACCGGCCCATCCTCTGGCATATCATGAAGACCTACGCCCACCACGGGCACAAGGACTTCATCCTCTGCCTCGGCTACAAGGGCGACATGATCCGCGATTACTTTCGCAATTATCTCTGGAACACCTGCGACGCCACGCTCCGCCTCGGCATAGAGCCGCACACCCAGTTCCACACCCGCCACGATGAGGAGGACTGGTCCGTGACCCTCGCGGATACCGGCGAGAATTCCATGACCGCCTACCGTGTCCGCCTGATCGAGAAATACCTCGGCAACGACGACACCTTCCTCCTGACCTACGGCGACGGCGTGGGTAATATGGACATCAACGGCTCCATCGCCTTCCATAAGAAATCCGGCCAGATTTGCGCCATGACCGCGGTCCATCCGCCCGGGCGTTTCGGCGAGCTCGGCCTGGATGACTCCGGCCGCGTCCACGGTTTCAATGAGAAGCCGCAGGCCGAGGGTGGCTACATCAATGGCGGCTACATGGTCTGCAGCCGCAAGATTTTCAATTACCTGCCCGACGATGCCGGCATCATGCTCGAGCAGGACCCGATGCGAAAACTGACCGCCGAGGGCCAGCTCGCCGCCTTCCGCCACGAGGGCTTCTGGCAGCCGATGGACACCTTCCAGGAGTTCACGCTCCTCAACAGCCTCTGGGAAAAAGGCAAGGCTCCCTGGAAAGTCTGGTAGATTTTCCGTCACTCCGCGTGAACCTTCCCCGGTAAATCCCATGCCCGGCGCCCCGTCCCCTACCGACCCCTTCGGCGGAGTCTTCCGCGGCCGGCGCGTGCTCGTCACCGGTCACACCGGGTTCAAGGGCGCATGGCTAAGCCAATGGCTGCTCGATCTCGGTGCAACCGTCTCCGGAATCTCCCTCCCGCCAAATACCGCCCCCTCCCTCTTCAAGCAGCTCGGCCTCGAGTCCCGGCTCGATCATTACATCCAGGACGTCCGCCATCCCGGCTCCGTTGCCGCCCTCATCCGCGAGCTGCGCCCGGATTTCGTCTTCCATCTCGCCGCCCAGCCGCTGGTCCGCCTCTCGTACGAGATGCCGGTCGAGACATGGGAGACCAATGTTGGCGGGACCATCCACATCCTGGAGGCCCTTCGCCTCCTCGATCACTCCTGCGCCGCCGTCTTCATCACCACGGACAAGTGCTACGAAAACCGCGAGTGGCTGCACGCCTACCGCGAGTCCGATGCACTCGGCGGCTACGATCCCTACAGCTCCAGCAAGGCCGCCACGGAAATCGCCATTTCCGCATGGCGCCGTTCCTTTTTCCCATCGGCCGCGCAGGTGAAAATCGCCTCCGCCCGCGCCGGCAATGTCATCGGTGGCGGCGATTGGGCGCTCGACCGCATCGTTCCCGATGCCATGCGCGCCCTGAGCCGCGGCGAGACCATCCCCGTCCGCAACAAGACCGCGACCCGCCCCTGGCAGCATGTCCTCGAGCCGCTCGGCGGTTACCTCTGGCTCGCTGCTTTGATGGCAAACCCGGCTCTCTTCGGCCCCGCCGCTCCGGACCCCGCGGAGTTCCAAGCCGCCTTCAACTTCGGCCCCCGCCTCGAGTCGAATCGCACCGTCGCCCGCCTGGTTGAGGAAATCCTCAAGCATCGCCCCGGGGAATGGGAAGACCGCTCCGATCCCAACGCCCCGCACGAGGCCTCGCTCTTGAATCTCTCCATCGAGAAAGCCTTCCACCTCCTTCATTGGCGCCCGGTATGGGGATTCGAGGAGACCATCGCCCGCACCGTCGACTGGTACACAGGGGTTGAAAAACACCTCGAAACGCCGTTGGTTCTCACCACGACCCAAATCGCAGACTACACCGCCACCGCCCGCGCCGCCGGCCTCCCGTGGGCCGAAGCCCAAATCCCGTAAATCCCTGTCTAAAATTTCTCCCATGGAAGACCTCAAAGCCCAGATCGTCCGCCTCGCGCGCGATTACTCCGCGCAGGCGCATCGCGCCAATCTCCCGCATTGGGATCCGGCCCATTCGACCTTCGAGCCCGGCGTCTCCACCGTCCCCTATGCCGGCCGCGTCTTCGATGCGGATGAAGTCGCCGCCGCCATCGCCTCCACCCTCGACTTCTGGCTCACGCTTGGGCCCGAGGGCGACGGCTTCGAGGCCGAGCTCGCCTCCGTGCTTGGCGTGAAGCGCTCCATCCTCGTCAACTCCGGTTCCTCGGCCAATCTCGTCGCCTTCTCCGCCCTCACCAGCCCGAAGCTCGGCGACCGCGCCATCCAGCCCGGCGACGAGGTCATCACCTGCGCCGCCGGTTTTCCCACCACCGTCGCCCCCATCATCCAGAACCAGGCCGTCCCCGTCTTCCTGGATAACGATCCGCGGACCCTCAACGCCACGCTCGACCGGCTGGAGGAGGCTTACGTCCCCGGCAGGACCAAGGCCGTGATGATGGCGCACACGCTCGGCAATCCCTTCGATCTCGAGACGATCACCAAGTTCTGCCGCAAGCACGACCTCTGGCTGGTCGAGGACAATTGCGACTCGCTCGGCTCGACCTACACCTTCTCCACCGGCCACGAGGAGCCGCTGCGCTACCGCAAGCCGCTCGGCGATAACGGTCAGCCGCTCCCCTATTGCACCGGCACCTTCGGCGATCTCTCCACGCAATCGTTTTACCCGCCCCATCATCTCACCCTCGGCGAGGGCGGCGCGGTCAATATCATCCGCGATATGCGGCTGAAGGTCCTCGTCGAGAGCTACCGCGACTGGGGCCGGGATTGCTGGTGCGCCAGCGGCAAGGACAACACCTGCGGAAAGCGTTTCGGCTGGCAGCTCGGCGAGCTCCCGGAGGGCTACGACCACAAGTACATCTACTCCCACCTCGGCTATAACCTGAAGCCGCTCGACATCCAGGCCGCCATCGGCCGCCAGCAGCTTAAGAAGCTCGACCGCTTCAGCCAGGCGCGCCGGGATAATTGGGAATACCTCCGCCGCGGCCTCGCCCACCTGGAGGAGTTCTTCGAGTTCCACCTGCCCACGCACGCGAAGGCATGGACGCCGGAGGGTTTCGTCTGGGAAAGCGAGACCGGCCCGCGGTGCTCGCCGTCGTGGTTTGGCTTCATGCTTCTGGTGCGTCCCGGCGGGCCATTCACCCGGACCGCGCTGGCCCGGCACCTGGATGAGAGAAAGATCGGCAACCGGATGCTCTTCGGCGGCAATCTCCTGCGCCAGCCCGTGCTCGTGCAGTTGAAGAAGGATCGTCCCGAGGCCCTCCGCCTCCTCGGCGAAACCCCTGGCGCCGACCGGATAATGAACGAGTCCATCTTCGTAGGCGTCTATCCCGGTCTCACCCGCCCGATGCTCGACTACATCATCGAAACCATTTCGACGTTCGCCAAAAGCTGACCCGTCCGATTGGGACCCGCCCTCGCGGGGATGTGGAAACACCGGGTAAATAGCCATTGATTACACGCAATAAAGCGTATTAGAGCATTTTCTAGTTAATCTGAGGCATATTGTGCATGACGAAGGAAGTTTAGGCATTCGGACGCTGAGAAGCAGTTAAGGGCTTGGGCGATGGCGTCAATGAGTTGCTCGTAAGTTCTGGCGGCA